>MDSZ01256194.1_pt1 | contig 11117 bp, 7 predicted proteins | sample 811201 | NCBI WGS metagenome assembly MDSZ01 (sample SAMN05326647, study PRJNA326480) | marine metagenome | isolation source: seawater | place: Indian Ocean: North | collected 2010 | reverse complement strand
TTCCTTTGCATTATCATGATCCCCTTGGCCACAACCGAGTTGGGCACCGACGGTGCGATTTCTGGACTGATGGAAGAACCAATGAAAGAAGCAGGCTACAATGGCCTTTGGGTTCTGATTTACACTTCGGCCATTATGATGATTCTGCGTTTCTGGTTTGCAGGTCCCATTGTAAATGCTCTTGGGCCATTGGGACTTTTAGCCACATCCGCTGTGTTAGCAATTGTTGGTCTGTACTTATTAAGTTCTGCTTCCGGACTTACGATGATTTTTATCTTCGCCACCCTTTACGGTTTTGGAAAAACCTTCTTCTGGCCTACTACCTTGGGAGTGGTATCGGAACAGTGTCCGAAAGGTGGTGCCCTCACTCTTAATGCAATCGCAGGGATTGGAATGCTCGCGGTTGGTATTCTTGGTGGTCCGGTAATCGGAAAAATGACTGAAGATTCCATCAAGGCCTCTATCGAGAGTTCCACTGATGCAGAAACCTATCAATCGGTTTCCAATGATAGTACCTATTTTCTTGGAGATTACACCGCGGTTGATCCTGAAAAAGTAGGAAATCTTCCAGCTGAAAAAATCGAAGTCGTCAAGGAAAGCATTCAAACAGGAAAACAGGGATCGCTTGCCAGCGTTGCAATCTTCCCGGTTTTTATGTTGATTTGTTATATCGCTTTGATCTTTCACTTCAAATCGAAAGGCGGTTACAAACCGGTCGAGATTTAAATTCGGACTTAAATTCTCTTTACAAAAAATGCCATATCCTTTGGGATATGGCTTTTTTGTGATTTCACATCATCTCCCGAATCACCTTTTACAAAAATCAAACTAAACCCTTAATAAAAAAGTATAAATTATGGCTAAGAAAAAACCATTGCGTATCGGATTAATCGGTTATGGCTTTATGGGCCGCACCCACTCCAACGCCTTCCGTAAAGTACCCAACTTTTTCCCGGAATTGAAATACGAACCTCAACTGGCTGCGGTTTGTGCTCGAAACAAGGAAAGAGCTGAAGATTTTGCCGAACAATGGGGATATGAATCCGTGGAAACGGACTGGAAGAAATTAATTGCTCGGGATGACATCGATGTAATCGACATTGCTGCCCCAAATAATGTACACCATGAAATTGCTATTGCCGCGGCGAAAGCAGGAAAAGGAATTCTCTGTGAAAAGCCACTTGCCTTAAATTGCAAGGAAGGTGAAGAAATGGTTCGTGAAGTCGAAAAAGCCGGGGTTCCAAATATGGTTTGGTATAACTACCGACGAATTCCTGCCGTTACCATGGCCAAGGAAATGATTGACGAAGGTCGTCTTGGAAAAATCTATCACTACCGCTCCAACTTCCTGCAGGATTGGACCATAAGTACGGAACTACCACAAGGCGGAGAAGGCCTATGGCGTTTAGATGCCAAAGTGGCAGGGAGTGGGGTTACCGGTGACTTGCTCGCTCACTGTATTGACACTGCCATCTGGTTGAACGGCCCCGTAGTTGAGGTAAATGCAATGACGGAAACTTTCATCAAAGAGCGAGTGCACACTGCAACCGGCAAAAAACAAAAGGTAACCATTGACGATGCCTGTGCATTTCTTGCTAAGTTCGCTAACGGTTCTCTGGCCATCTTTGAATCCACTCGCTATGCCCGTGGTCATAAGGCACTTTATACTTTTGAAATTAATGGTGCTGATGGTTCCCTCTTTTGGGATCTGCATGATCTTCATCGCCTGGATTACTTCGAGTACGACAAGGAAGATCCAAAGACCCGTGGATGGCGCTCTATTCATGTAACTGACGGTGGAGAACATCCATACATGGATAAGTGGTGGGTTCCAGGTCTGAACATTGGTTATGAGCATAGTTTCATCAACCAGTTTGCAGATTTCGTAGCCGGTTATGGATCCCGCAAAAAGCGTCCTTTACGACCCGACTTCCGCGATGCTCTGGAAACCCAGTATATTTGCGAAGCCGTTCTGGATTCCGCCAAAACCGGAAGATGGAAAAAAGTCGGAAAGATTCGTTCTAAAGCGAAGTAAACTTCCGCAAATTTTCTATTTAGTAAAAGGAGTCAGGCTCAGGTCCTGACTCCTTTTTTTTTAAACTGGTTTCTTTCGGCTTGCACGATGCCGATGTGTTGAAATGATAATAAAAACTATGAAAAACTTACTTTCTTGCCTTGCTTTTATCGCCTGGGGTTTACCCCTTTTATCTGCAGGAGACTGGCCAAGTTGGCGGGGTGCTGCAAGGGACGATATATCAACAGAAAAAGGCTTGCTAAAAAGTTGGCCCACCGGTGGACCGAAGAAAGAATGGATGACTGATGATGCCGGACTTGGTTACGCTGGATTCTCCGTAGCAAATGGGGCTCTTTATACAATGGGTGCCTTTGGCGGAACTGAAAAATTGATTGCTTATCGTGCTACCTCGAATTCTTCCAGCAACAAGAAAGTATGGGCTCTTGAAGTTGGCGATTTACTCACCAACGGATGGGGAGACGGGCCTCGAACGACCCCCTCGGTTTCCGATGGAAAAGTTTATGCTTTGGGCGGCAAAGGAAACCTGGTCTGTGCGGACGCCAAAACGGGAAAAAAGATTTGGCAAGTCCATATGGTTAAGGACCTTGGAGGGAAAGTACCAAATTGGGGATATACCGAATCTGTACTGATCGATGAAGGAAAAGTTATTTGCACTCCAGGGGGTAGCGGTGGTGCATTAACTGCCCTCGATGGAAATAGCGGCAAAGTGATCTGGCGTTCAAAAGAATTTACCGATCCCGCCCAGTACTCCTCACCCATTGTTATCAATCACGAAGGGAAGCGTCAATATGTACAGCTGGTTATGAAGAAACTTGTCGGTGTGGATGCAAAAAACGGTAACTTGTTATGGTCCTCAGATTGGTCCGGTAAGGTAGCAGTTATTCCTACCCCTGTTTACAGTGATGGCCATGTCTACATTTCTTCCGGTTACGGGATTGGATGCAAGTTGGTAAAATTAACCGCTACCGGAGCCAAAGATGTCTACGACAACAAGATTATGAAGAACCATCATGGTGGAGTCATCAAATTCGGAGACCATTTGTATGGCTACTCAGATGGATACGGTTGGGTTTGTCAGGATTTCAAGTCGGGCGAGTTAATGTGGAATGAAAAGAAAGCTCTTGGTAAAGGTGCAATTGCCTACGCCGATGGTCGATTTTACTGCTTAGGTGAAGGGGATGGACGAGTCATTCTGATTGAAGCAACCCCGAAAGGTTGGTCACCCAAAGGAGAATTTACAATTTCCCCCCAAACCAAGCAGAGAAATCCCAAAGGTAAAGTCTGGACCCATCCAGTCATCGCGAATGGAAAGATGTACCTGAGGGATCAGGAGCTTATTTTCTGCTACGATGTAAAGGGCTAAGTATCGGCTTATTCCAGTCCGAGAATCTTTTTCCCTTCCTCCGAAATCATTCGGGGGTTCCAAGGGGGATCCCAGACGATATCGACTTGGGCCGACTCCACCTCTGGCAAGGCTAGAATCCGCTGCTTTGCGTCATCCGCGATGACCGGCCCCATACCGCAACCCTGTGCGGTCAAAGTCATTTTAACGGCGATTTTTTTTCCTGATTCGCCCTCTTCGATTCGACAATCATAAATGAGTCCGAGATCAACAATATTCACTGGAATCTCAGGGTCATAACATCCACGCATCGCATCCCAAACTTTCTCCTCACTAAAGGGTCCCTGTTCTTCGGTCGGTTTTTGAGAACCAGCAACCTCTTTCCTTACTTCCTCTCCGAGTGCATCCAGTTCTGACTCCCCAACCCGATACATCCCGCTGGCATCGCGAAGTGTGACCGAACCACCTAAAGATTGAGCAATACTGAAGGTGGACCCCTCGGCAAGAGTGATTTCATCCCCCGCAGGAATGATAGTTGCGATACAATTTTGAATGAGAGTTACTTCTTTATTCATTAGATCTAATTATTCTACACCATTATGAAGTTCTATCAATCGACAAATCCAAATCCTCTTCGATACCATGGAAGAAGCCCATAAGCATGTCTCGGATCATTCAGAGTTTGAACTGAAGACAGGGCATTTTCCAATTCCTCGGTAATTTCCCTTATAAGGGAAGAGCCTGAGGAAGTGGATTGAAACCCTCCCTGAGAGACCGCGAACATGTCTTCCAATGCCTGGAAAGGAGTTTGTAATGCTGGAACTTCTTTCACACCGAATGATCCAGGTTCTAGTTTGGCCAATTCGGCGGCTTTTTGAATCGATTCCCTCAAACCACCAAACCCATCAACCAGACCCAACCTCTTCGCATCCAAGCCGGACCAAACCCTACCCTCTGCGATTCGATCGACCCTCTTGGGATTGATTTTTCTGGCATCAGCAACCAAGCCAATAAATTTTTGGTAGATTCCATTGACGTATTCCTGTATCACCTGCAATTCCGCTTCGGTTTTGGGTCGGGCAATCGTCATAATATCAGAATGGTCGTGGGTCTTTACAGCGTCCCAATAAACGCTGTATTCACTGGCCATCTTTTTTAGATTTGGGAGCAAGCCAAATACTCCAATGGATCCGGTAATGGTTTGCTCCGAAGCATATAATTGATCACATTCCGTTGAAATCCAGTATCCACCAGATGCAGCAACTGAACCCATAGAGACTACCACTGGAATTTTCTCTGCACGTAAACGACGAATCTCCTGAAGAATTGCATCCGACCCTGAAACACTCCCCCCCGGACTATTGATTCTTAGAACAACCGCTTTGCAGTCGTGATCTGCTCGAGTCTCTCTCAATCTACTCGCAATCTCATGACCGCCGACCGCGTTGCCGTCATCGCCCCATCCATCAACAATCGAGCCTTCTACATATACCACATGAATTTTGGGCTCGCCATCCAATTTCGAACCTTCCAATTCTGCACTGGACTGTGGTCGATCCAAATATTCAATGAAATCAATTTTCTTAAAATCGCCATCCTCATCAAGAGAACCTAATTCAATTAACTCGTCTATCATTGCATCATAGGGAAGAAGAGAATCCACTAACCGGGCACCAAGGGCATCTTGGGCCTGAAAGAGATATTTCTCTTCCAGTAATGATTGTAATTCATCGGCATTAAAGCTTCGGTTTTCAGAAACTGATCGGATGTAATCCCCCCAGCGTTGGGAGATCAATTGATCAATTTGGTGGCGATTCTCCGCACTGAACTCGGTTGAGGTGAACGGCTCGACCGCACCTTTAAAATCCCCGGTACGAACCACTTGCATTCCAATTCCGTATTTTTCCAATGCTTCTCCCAAAAAAATCGATTGGCTAGCAAGACCACTCAGCAGAATGCTTCCACTTGGGTCCATGTGCAATTCGTCACAGGCAGAATAAACCAGATAATCCAACTGGGAGGGATTCCGTAAATATCCAACAACTGGTTTGTTTGATTTCTTAAAATCTTTGATCCCTTTGATAAATTCATGAATCGAAGCGTACCCACATCCATACCCCGATGGCACAAAACCACCAGAAATGAACAAAGCCTTAACTTTTGGGTCCGTCTTTGCCTTTTTTAAAGCTTCTAGCACTTCATACAAGTGAAGTTGCGGTGGCTCGGCTTCTTCGGTTAATGCTTGCCGGGTAAGATCTTCGAGTCTGAACCCTCCCGGACGATCAGTTAGATTCATGCTCAGACTCAAAGTCAGAATTGAATCCGGATCATGAGATAATTCCGTCTCTTTCAAAAGGGATGAAAAGAGAGCACCAATTAGAAAAATCGAGAGTATGGCAAATAAGATACTGGATACCAGCGTGACCGCCATCCTCTTTAAAATGTCCTTTAGAAATGATTTCATCAAAAAAGAAAAAATATAGCTTTTTAAGTTTCGTCGAAGAAAAACTTTGCCTGTCTTTCAAAAGAGCGCAATTTAGCACCCTGATGAGTACTGAAGAACTTACCGTCGAAAGAAAAGCTCTCCGAATTAACCTGGACTCCAGCAAGTATGGAACCTTTGCTGAGATTGGGGCCGGACAGGAAGTTGCCCGTCATTTCTTCCAAGCCGGCGGAGCGGCAGGAACCGTGGCTAAAACGATGTCCGCATACGACATGAAATTCAGTGATGCGATCTATGGTGAAGCTGGTCGCTATGTTTCCCGTAAACGGCTGGTTCAAATGATGGAACATGAATATGGACTGCTGGAAAAGAGGTTAGCTGAAATAAGGGGGTCGGAAACTTATTTTTTTGCATTTGCCAATACGGTTTCCGCACTCAACTACCATAAGAACAATGAATGCCATGGATGGATGGGTGTACGCTTTCAGCTAGACCCAAATGGCGCCTTTCATGATATCATACTCCATGTTAGAATGCTGGACCGGGAAAACCGCCTACAACAAGAGGCGATTGGCATGCTTGGAGTAAACCTTGTCTATGGGGCCTTTCATCTAACGGAGAACCCAAACGATTTCATCAGCAGTCTGATCGACGATATCGGCAAGGAAAGAGTTGAAGTTGATATGATCGAGTTCAACGGACCGGCATTCGAAAAAATCGACAATCGGATTCTTTGTTTAAAATTAGTGGAAAACGGTCTCTCGGACGCAATCATGTTTGATCGTAAGGGATATGTGGTCCAAGCGGCTGACATGCTTTATAAAAAAGCCTGTTTAATTGAAAGGGGTAGTTTTCGGCCAGTGACCCAGGTTAATCTTGATATGCTGGAAAATGCCAAAGTTCAATTTATCGAAAGGGAAGATGTCGAAGAGCAGAACCTTGAAGTCTTCATGGAATTAACATTGGGAAACTTGCTAACGGAAGGGGATATTGACCACAACGATTTTCTTGCCCGAATCGAAGTGATTAATGCCTGTGGTTACGGTGTGTTGGTATCGAACTACTTCGAGTATTTCCGACTTTCGGCCTTTTTGCGAAGACATATCAATAAGCCGATTGGTCTCGTTATGGGATTGAATAACTTAGCTGATATTTTCAAAGAGCAATATTATTCCCAACTGGATGGAGGAATCCTCGAGGCATTTGGAATTCTCTTCAAGGATAATGTAAAAATATACGCCTACCCGATTGAACAAAAAAACTTCCATCGCTACCGCAAGCAGATCGGTCGGGGAGATAATGTTGAAACGATTGGAGACGAAGGTGGACTGGTCACAATCGATAATCTACTAGTCGCTCAAAACTTAAGAAACCTTTACAAATATGTAAGGGAAAACGGTTTTCTGGTAAAAATCGAATCCTGGAACCGGGAAAATATGCAATTTTTTTCCCGAGATATTTTGGATCTGGTTCGCAAGCGGGAAGACGGATGGAAGAACAGCTTGCCAAATTGTGTGGTTGATATGATCGAAAATAAAAGCCTTTGGCTCGAAGGAAATTAGAATTCGAAGTCTGCGTAAACCATTCGGTGGTCGGAAGCCATCAATGAATGATACCCATCATAAATCTTCGCAGAATTAGGCAAATAATGAACTTTCATCATTGGAGAAACCAGTAGATAATCCAACCGAGAGTAGCTATCCTCCTTGGAATAATAATGCGTCCAAAAGTGATTATTTTGATCTTTGCAGGGTAGCATCCAAGTCAATTCGGTATCATTTACTTGGGTGAATCTTTTTAAGCAGGGCGAATTTTTGTGGTCATTGAAATCGCCGGCAACCAAAAATCTGGGTTTGGAATCAGGGGGGAATTTTTGACGAATAAAATCTCTTATTGCACGGGCTTCTTTTTCCCTTCTTTGATCTGCCTCAGGATCATCATTTCGCTCCGTCCACTTACTTTTCAAATGTAGATTGAAGAGCGTCCAGTTTATCTGATTACTGGTAAAGGAAATTTCCATGAGTCCACGGCTTGGTTTGGTAAGTTCTCCAAAATATCCAAAACTGATATCTCTGTGCCGCTCGATGGATTGAAAAGGAATTTTGGATAAAACTGCTAAGTGCCTCTCCTCTTCCTCGTAGGACCCACTCATCCATCCAGAGAAATCAAATTTTGTACCATTGGTAACATTTAAATCCATCCATAATTCATTGAGATATGGAAGGTCTCCAATCTCCTGAATCAAAAGAATATCCGGATTTATCTGGTTGATCATGGAGCGTAAAGCCCTCTTTTCTTTGGTCGGCTTTGGATAATCTCTCCTCCACTTACCATCAACCCATCGATCCATAGGAAGATAATTTTCCACATTTATGGAGGCAATTCGGACGCTGCCAGCCCAAAGGAACTGACAAAGAAGTAAGGAACCAGCTAGCCCAAAGTGGAAGAGGAACCTATTAGCCTCGCCCACGAGAGATGTTTACCTGAAGTCGCTTGCTTTTAGAAATCTCCAGTCTGTCTTTGTAGTCATCAAAGTTCTTTTCTCTTCGGGCGTTATATGCGTCTTCTGTACGGTGAGAGAGATGAATCCCTTGAAAAGGATAAACTCCACTGTAGCCTTTACCCCAAGTAAAATGCATTCCGCGAGTACTTGCTGGAGTAACTTTGATTTTATGCGACCCAAAAGGAGTACCCATAAACTCGGCTGATTTGATTGGATTCCAGTCGGTCCCACGGGCTTTGCCCATAATGTCGGTCCATTTATCCATCATATCGAGTTGCTGCCTCTTGGATTCGAGCGGATCTAAATACATTTTTCCCGTACCAACCAATGGCTCGATTTCCTTGAGTGACATGTTGGTAACATTGGGAATGAAGTTAGGTGAATAAAATGCGATGGTCAGTGAAGTGGGATACTTTTCACTTCTACTTTCATTTATTTTCCCCCAGAAACTTAAACCACGATGAGAAATTTCAATATTATATTCAAAAGTTGCCCCGTTTTCAAGAGTTCCTGCAATGGTAGTTTTCTCACGTTCTGAAGATACTTGGGGCGGATTTTTAAAGGAAGCAATCCGACGGTCCCTCCAATCCCATGTCTTTGTCTCCGGGGAAGGATCGTACCATGCACGAAAGTAAATCTGAAGTGGTCTTCTATCTGCTCTAGTACCCTCGGCGGTGTTTTCGTCTTCAGATTCATCCTTTAGCCAAAGGCTTACATGCTTTCCATTTGCATTCAGTGCGACATCATAAACCGCACTTTCCAGAACCGTGTTATAATTCTTCCATTTTCCATCGAGATAACGAGGAAGAGTCGCGGAGGAGGTAAGGAGTCCTTCATCATTCTTTTTTCCCGCCATGTAAGGACCCAGTCTTGGTGCCTTGGGAGCCAGCTTTATCTTCAATTTTTTTAAACCCTCTGCCATCGCCTGCGATTCGATACTTAAACGTTCCCATGGAATCTCAACTGGGCGATCAGGAGAGCGCTTCATAAGGACTGTCACGGCCTGCTCATTGGTATCGACAAAGGCTGCCTCAATCTTATTACCGTCCGAACTTGTCCAATCTAAGTATCGTTTAAGGTCTTCAGGCTGAAGCTCGGGAATCTTCATGTTCTTCCTATCCCTTGCCATTTTTGCCCGAGCTTGCTTTTGTTTATCAACGATAGCCTGTAGTTTTTTCGCTTGCTCGACAGAGGCATCAGATAAACGACTTAGCGGAATAGTCTGTTCAATCCGACCGCCACTCATGAGAATATTTAGGTCGGTTCCATCGATCGATGAAAATTTTGCGTAGAGGGTTCTTCCATCCACACTTCTCCATTCATGCTCGGCTTCCAAGGCTGAAGCGTCCGTCAGAACTTTTGGTAATTTGGGCTTTGCCGGTTCAACCTTTTGGGGGGCGGGTGCGGGTGTTGGAATAGGTGCAGGTTTTGGGGTTGGAGCTGGAGGAGTAGGACTGGGAGAAGCTGCCGCAGCCAATTGACGGGCTAAATTTTGTGATTGCGGACTAAAATAGGATAGATCCAGAGGAAAATCCTGTCCGTTCATTCGGATCGTAAGTTGATTACCTTCCAACTTAACAAATGATGCTTGCAAGGTTCTGCCTTGAGTGTCCGTCCAGGAATATAAAGTTTCAGCAAATGATCCGCTTCCACTTAATGAAAGTAAAAAAAGGCATGTAAGTAATAGATTTCTGAATTTCATGGTTTTTAAATTTTCTGTTATTTCTCCCAGTGAAGGTCAACCTTTAGTTTTTTTTGTTCCCAGGGTTTGAAAACCTCAAAAATTTTACCCGGATTCAGGATTCCTTTCGGATCCATAGTTTTTTTGATCTTTTTCATAAGATCCCATTCCGCTTGATTAAATTGTTCTCGGACAAAAGGAGTTTTGGCAAGACCGACTCCATGTTCTCCACTAATCGCACCTCCCATTTCAATGACTTTGTTCATTAATTTGGATAAAGCTTCCACAGATCGAGCAGTCTCTTGCTGATTTTCCTCGTCATACATAAAATTGACATGGAGATTTCCGTCTCCGCAATGTCCAAAAACTCCAATTTTCAAATGGTAATCTTCTCTTAACAAATTAACAAACCGTACCAGTTCGATCTGCTGATCCAATGGGACAACAATATCCTCATTCAACTTGGTAGGGGCAAGCTTCTTCATTGCAGAAGAACCCTGTCGACGTACTTCCCAAAGTCTTTCAGCTTGCTCGTCATCTGCAGCAAAGCGATAAGCTAGGGATTCTTTGGATATCCAAGCTTCAAGTTTCTCTGCCTGGTGTGCAACTTCGCTATCATTTCCATCCAACTCGATAAGTAAAGTAGGATTAGCTCCCACACCTTGGAAAACTTCAATACCGGTATATTCCTGTAAGCAATTGATTGTCCACTCGTCCATGTATTCGAGAATGGACGGACGCAACCCCAATCTGGACAAAGCAAGTGGTGCAGAGAGAGCAGATTCGTCATTTGCAAAAACTCCCAGAAAAGTTTTTCGTTTTGTTGGACGCTCGATCAGTCGCACGGTGATTTCAGTAATTATTCCCAGCGTTCCTTCGCTTCCGATCCACAAGTCCCGAACATTGTAAGCGGTGGCAAATTTACGGGTCGCCCTACCCCAGGTAACCTTCTCCCCATTTGCCAAGTATCCAGACAAGGAAAGCACATAATCTCTGGTAACGCCATACTTTACGCACCTTAAGCCCCCTGCATTACAGGCCACATTCCCTCCGATCGTACAGAACTTTTTGGAGGATGGATCTGGCGGGTAAAAAAGACCTAGTTTCTCGGCT
>MDSZ01097507.1_pt1 | contig 11117 bp, 10 predicted proteins | sample 811201 | NCBI WGS metagenome assembly MDSZ01 (sample SAMN05326647, study PRJNA326480) | marine metagenome | isolation source: seawater | place: Indian Ocean: North | collected 2010 | reverse complement strand
TTGCTTAGTGAATCTTAGAAAAGGAAACTTTTGTATAGATAGTAAAACTTGTTCATTGTTCGAGGAAAGTCTTTTAAGCCATAAATTTAATATAATTGATAGGGAAGATCCAATTTATTATTTAAAATCTATTAAAAATAAAATCGAGATAAAAAATATGATAAGTTCGCATATAGAAGATGGTGTTGCTATAACTAAATTTTTATTTTGGATTAAAAATAGAAAAATTAATAGTATTTCTGAGATGGAGATTGAAAAAAGACTAGAGCTTTATAGAAAAAAAAGTAAAAATTATTTATATCCAAGCTTTGATACAATTGCCGGTTCTGGTCCGAATGGAGCTATAATCCATTATAGGTCTAACAAAAATTCGAACAGAAAGTTGAAAAAGAAAGATTTGCTACTTCTTGATTCTGGTGGACAATATAAATGGGGAACTACAGATATTACAAGAACAGTATGTTTTTCAAGTGTCTCAAAAAAAATTAAAGATATTTTTACAAGAGTTTTGAAGGGTCACATTGGTGTTGCCTTATCAAATATAAACAAAGAAAAATATGGTCACAATATTGATAAAATTGCCAGAAAAAGTCTTCATAAAGTTGGTCTTGATTATAGTCATGGAACTGGTCACGGTGTTGGAGCATTTTTAAATGTTCATGAGGGACCACAAGGATTATCAAAAAATAACTATGTAAAATTAAAAGAAGGTATGATTCTGAGTAATGAACCTGGATTTTATAAGAGAAATAATTTTGGCATCAGAATTGAAAATTTAGTTTTTATTAAAAAAGTTAAATCTAAGTTATGTTTTGAAAATTTAACAATGGCCCCAATAGACACTGACTTAATTAATTTTAAAATGCTTAATAAAGAAGAAAAAAAATATTTATTTAAATACCACTTTCAAGTTTATAAAAATATCTCTCCTTATTTAAATAGTAGTGAAAAAAAATGGTTGGCCGGACTAATCTAATAATTTAAGCCATTCTTTTTGAGTTAGAATTTTTACTCCTAGTTCCTTGGCCTGGTTCACTTTTCGGTTTGTTGGTTTTTCACCAATCACTAAATATTTCAATTTTTTATTTACTGAACTAATAACAGATCCTGAATTTTTTTCGATTAATGATTTAGCTTCAGCTCTACTAATATTTGATAATTTTCCAGTAAACATAAACGTATAGTTTGAAAGCTTGCCATTTTTATTTAATTTTATATCTGAGATATTTAAAATCGAAGATAATTTTTCAATTGTTTTATAATTTGATTTATTATTAAAAAATTTTTTTAAAGAATTTATTTGGGTCTCACCAATTCCATCAATATTTAAGAAATCATTTAATTTTTTTTTATTAACAAAACTTAGAAAATTTTTAATTGACTTTGTATATTCTGCCAAAAGTTTTGCATTTTCAATACCGATATGTCTAATTCCAATGGCGTATAAAAATTTATCTAGAGCAACATTTTTTGACTGATCTATTGAATATTTTAAATTTGAGACTGAAAGATCTCCCCAACCCTCTAGATTAGAAATTTTATCATAGTCTAATTTATATAAATCTTGAGGAAATCTTATTAAATTAAGTTCCCAGAAATTTTCGATAACTTTTTTTCCTAATCCATCGATATTCATTGCTTCTTTTGATATGAAATGCTTTATTTTCTCAATTGCAATTTTTTCACATTCAAACCCCTCATTTGTGCATCTTCTTACAGCATCATATTTTTTTGTTGTTCTATTAAATTCTTTAATAGTTTCAGAACCACAAGATGGACAAGTGTTAGGAAAAGTAAATTTTTTTGATTTTTTATTTCTTTTTTTTAAATCGACTAATATTACATGTGGAATTACATCACCTGCTCTTTCTATCTTTACAGTATCACCAATTCTTATATCTTTTCTCTCAATTTCATCCTCATTATGTAATGTTGCATTAGAAACAATCACACCACCGATATTTACTGGTTTTATTCTTGCTACTGGTGTTAAAGCGCCTGTTCTACCAACTTGAATATTTATGTCAGATATTTGAGAATACGCACTATCTGCAGAAAATTTATGAGCTATAGCCCATCTTGGAGAATTTGAAGTAAACCCTAATCTTTTTTGAATATGAATATTGTTGATTTTATAAACAAGCCCATCAACATCATATTCTAAATTAAAACGATTCTCTTCAAATTTTTTATGAAAATTTTCTAAATCGCTAATATTTTTTAATACTTTATTATGATTATTTGTTTTAAAGCCCCAATTTTGTAATGAATTCAAAAAATCTGACTGCTTCTTTAATTTATTATTTTCAAAAAAACCATAAGTATAGGCTATAAAATTTAAAGGAATCTTACTGGTTTCAGCTGGATTTTTTTGCCTCAATGATCCTGAGGCTGCATTCCTAGGATTTGCAAAATCATCTTTCAAACTTTCAAAATCATTTTTTTTTATAAAAACTTCTCCTCTAATATCAATATCTTTTGGAAATTCTATATCATTAATCTTTTGAGGAATATCTTTTATGGTTTTTAAATTTTCTGTAATCACTTCACCTGTGGTACCATCTCCTCTAGATGTTCCCAAAATCAATAAACCATTTTTATAAGTTAATGATGCAGAAATACCATCAATCTTTGGCTCAACGCTATACTCAATGTCAATTTTTTCATTTAAATAATTAAATATTTTTTTCTCAAAATTAAATAAGTCGTTGATATCAAAAGCGTTGGATAAAGATAGCATTTTAACTCTATGTTTTGATTTAATAAAATTTTTAGATGGTAAAAAACCTAAATTATTTGATGGGGATGATGCACTTCTTAAAAAAGAATATTTTTTTTCAAGATCAAGAACTTCTTTTCTTATTTTATCGTAATCTTTATCAGAAATTTCCGGTGAACTTTTTTCAAAATATAATTTATTATGTTTGACTAGCTCCGTAATTTTTTTTTTATAAAGTTTTTTAATTTCACTGTCTTTCATTTAACTGTTTAATTAAATAAATTTTTTAATTTTTTAAGTAAAGACTTTTGACTTTTCAAATCTCTGTTTAAATTTGACTTTTTATAATTTTTATTTAATATTTTATATGAATTTTCGTACCACTCACTTGATTGATAATTATAACCAAGAACCGAAGCATATTTTTTTGCCTCATCTAGAATACCTAACTTATAATTTAATTCTACAAGCCTATACAAAGCTTCTTCAATAAATATTGTTGTATCATATTCGTTTACAATTTTTTTGTATCTATTCATTGCTGGTATCCATTTTTCTCTATCTAAATAATAGTTTGCTAAGTAAAGCTCTTTTGATGCAAGAATTTCATTTATTAATTCAAGCTTAAATTTGGCATCTTCTGCAAAATCAGTATTTGGAAAATCATCAACCAATAAACTAAAATACTGTTTGGCCTTAATAATTTCACCAAGATCTTTTTTTTCATCAACTATCTGATTATAATGGCAGATAGCCAACAAATAATAAGCATAATCTGTGTTAGGGTGATTTTTATATTTATCTAAAAACCTTTCTAATTCATATATTGCATCATTAAAATATAATTGAGTATAATAAGCATACGCAGCCATCAAAGTTGATCTTGGAGCCCAAATTGATTGTGGATACAAAAGCTCAACCTCATTAAATTTTTTTGCTGCAAAAAATATATCGCCTCTATTGAATTCTTTTAAGCCCTCGTTATAAGCTTCAATCATTTGCATTTCTAAATTGTCTTGCTTAATTAAAGAAACTTTTTCTTTTTTTTCAGAACATGAATTTAAAAATAAAATTATAATGAATAATATTAAAAAATTATTAAGTTTCATTAAAAGAATTTTATCAGAATATTTTTAAAATTCTAATTTTTAAGCAATTGATTTTAAGAGATGACGATTACTAATTAATGAATGTGGTAAATTTTTTCCCTTTATTTCAATTAAAGAGAAATTTTTAGTATCACTAAATACTTTTCTTAATAGTTTATTTGTCAAACTATGACCACCATTTATACAGTTTAGGGAACCAATTAATCTATAACCAACTAAATATAAGTCTCCTATGCAATCTAGAATTTTATGATTCACAAACTCTTTTTTATTTCTCAATCCATTTTCATTTAGTATCTTGTCATTTTTAACAACAATTGCATTTTCTAGAGATCCACCTTTACCTAGCCCAATTTTTTTAAGCTTATCAATGTCTTCGTAAAGACAAAAAGTTCTAGAATTAAAAATATCTTCGAGATTATCTTCAAAAACATTTACTTTATTCTTCTGTTTATTAATGAGTTGATTTTTATAATTAATTTCAAATTCTATTTCCAAAGTTGTATTTGATCTGTCTATGGATATATATTTGTCACCATCTTGCAATTCGACTTTTTTATTAATTTTAATTAATTTAATGGGAACATCGCTATTTTTAAGGCCAGTCTCTTTTAAAATTTTAACAAAATGTTTTGCTGAACCATCAAGAATTGGCACTTCCTGAGAATCAACCTCTATGATTGCATTATCTATTCCTAAACCTAAAAATGCGGCCATGAGATGTTCGATCGTAGATACCTTTACTCCAGATTGATTTGAAACAGTTGTGCATAAAGTTGCTTCACTTACATTTTCATAATTGGGAATTACAATATTATTCTGATTTAGATCAACTCTTTTAAAAACTATCCCAGAATTTGGAGATGAGGGTATAATATTCATATTTACCTTGTTGCCTGTATGAATACCGATTCCAGAAATACATAGTTTCTTAGCTACAGTTGATTGAGTTAAAACTGACATAAAGAAAACTATATAAAATAAAGGAAAATTTTATATTCAAGTTATATTACAAGAAAATACAACTATTTTGAAAAAAGGTTAAAAAAAGTTTCAAAAAAACCTGATTTTCTCTTTTTTTTATTCATTTGTATTTGAGAGCTTTCATCACTTTTATGATACTGATGACCTGCTAAACATATATCCAAGTCATTTTGATCAAAGAAAATAAACTCTAAAGGGAGTTTCTTGATGCTCAAATTATAATTATTGAGTGATAATTTAGATCCACCACCAATAGCAATTAGTTTTGTTTTTAACGAAGAATCAACATTTTTTAAATAGCTATTTTTAAAATCAACTAAATCTAAGATTTCTTCTAATCTTGCTTCAATAATTTGCTTTAATAGATCTATAGAAATTTTTTTCTCAAGAATTTCACTGTAGGGATTTATTTCATTTTTTATACTGTCACTAAAATGTGTATTTTTTTCGTATTTATTAAATCTTATTTTTAAGTCCTCAGAATAATCTAAATTAAGATTTAAAACTTTAGAAATATCTTTAGTAATATTGTTTCCACCTAAAGGAATTGATTTAAAAAAATTAAATTTAGAATTTTTTAAGATAATACTACTTGTTCGTTCAAAACCTATATCTAAAAAAATTAAACATTCTTCACTTTTAAATTTCTTTTTAAAAAAAATAGTCTTCACATAACTTGTACAATACAAATTAACTACTTTAAGATTATTTTTTTTAAATTTATCAGATATTCTATCAATAATAATTTTACTTAAACAAATAAATTTAATCTCTAGTATTAGAGATTTAATTTTTATATCTTGGTTATTTGCGTCTATATTTTCATTTCCATCTATAATTATGTTATTTACATCTGAATGTACGATTTGATCTTTAAAATTATGTTGGGAGATATAAAAATAAGCTTCCTCTATTAACAAATTGTAAACGCTCTTTAATGAGGTGGCGTGATCAAATTTTTTTTTGATGGAAATATCTAGAGCATAAAATTTTGGGGAGTCATATAAAACTACAACATTCTGAATATGTGCTGATAAATACTTTTCAGCATCTCTTATAAGAGTATGTAAAGTTTTTTCTTCATTTATATTTTCTGTATTGTCAGTAATATTTTGTGACGAAAAGTATATATTTTTAGATACTTGATCAAATATACCTAGTCTTAAATTTTTTGATCCAAAATCAATTATTGCCTCATAATTACTCATTATTTTTTGTCAATATTATTTGATTAGTGACTCTTAGATCAACAATTTTTGTGTTTAGTAAATAATTATTTTCTCTTAATTTTAAATAAACATTAATTGATTCTTCAATTTTTTTAGAGGGGAGCATTAATATTTGACCATTTGAAAAAAATAAATCCCATCTATTATTTTTATAATTAAAATATTTTTCAATATTATTTAAATCTATTTGATATTTTTCTAAAATTTTAAGTAAATTTAAATAATCATTTATGGAAAAATCTCCAAACACTATAGACACATCGTTTTTTTCATAGACTTGATTTTCATTTATAAGCTTTCCATTATTTCCTATGTAAAGCTTTTCTCCATTAATAATAGTTTTCCCAACTATTGGTGTGTTTGATAAATTAACGTTCAATGAAGATGGTATAATCTTATCAACATATATATTTTCTAAAAAATTAAATTTATTTAATTTTTCTAAAACTTCATCTTTTTTTAATTTAAAAAAATTCGTATTTTTAAAATTTCTTAATTCAATTTCTACAATTTTTTTTTGATCTTTAGATAGACCATAAATATTTATTGTTTTTAAGCTAAATTTATCCTGAAAATTTTTTAAAAATTGAAAATTAAATATTGTAGTTAAAAAAATAAAAAAAAATAAATAAAGATATAATTTATATTTACTTGTCAACTGACGCATCTTTCATTATTTCCTCTATTAATTCCATAAAACTTATGTTTTTGTATCTAGCAATTTCTGGCACTAAAGATAGTGACGTCATACCTGGTTGAGTATTTAATTCTAATAAATAAAATTTATTATTGTAGTATCTAAAATCTGATCTTGATACCCCTCTACATTTTAGTAACTTGTGTGCTTTCATAGCTATTGAGTTAACTTTTTTAAAATTTTTTACACTAAGATTAACTGGTATTATATGCTCCGTCTTAGCACTCGCACTATATTTTGCTTTATAATCATAAAATTTTCTTTTAGGCTTCAATTCTATTATGCCTAATTTCTTATTACCTAGAATAGCTGATTGAATCTCTCTTCCAGGAATATATTTTTCAATTAGAATTTCTTTGAATTTTTCCAATTTTAATAAATTCTTATTAAAATTTTTTTTATCAGTAATATGTACACCTACACTAGATCCCTCGTTGATTGGTTTAAGGACAACAGGAAATTTTAGTCTTCTACCAACCCTTTTTATTAAATTATTATAATTAATATGATTTTTGAATACAAATTTTATATAGGGCGGTGTTAAAATATTATTTTTTGTAAATAATTTCTTTGATATCTCTTTGTCGATTGCAAGAGATGAGGATAAAACTCCAGAATGAGTATATCTTACTTTTTCAGACTCCAGAATGGATTGAATATAACCATCTTCACCATATCTACCGTGTAAAAGGTTAAATACTAAATCTGGCTTGAAACTTCTTAATTTTTTAACAAAATTTCCATCAGGCTCTGATAATAAAAGTTTATACTTAGTTTTTTTTTTTAATTCTTTAATAACACTTTTGGCTGTTATTAAACTTATCTCTCTTTCATTGGAGTATCCGCCAGCTAGAATTAAAATTTTATTCATTATTCAACGACCACTATTTCTAATTCCAGTTTGATACCTGTCTTTTTATTAACTTCTGTTTTTACAAAATTAATTAATGATTTCATGTCTGATGATTTAGCATTTTTTTTATTTACAAAAAAATTTGCATGCTTTTGTGAGATTATAGCATCACCGTAACTTTTTTTCTCTGGAATACTTGATCTTATCAATTCCCAAACTTTTTTGTCTGTCTGATTAATCGGATTTTTAAATGTACTTCCACCAGTTTTAATTTTGGAAGGTTGTGCCAGCTCCTTTTTATTTTTTAAATCATCCATAAATTTTTTTACATCTAAACTATTTTTTTCTTTTCCTTTAAAGGTTGCGCTTAAAAATATTAAATCGTTTGGTAAGTCAATTGACCTGTAATTAAAAATAATTTTATTTGCAGGTATGCTTCTCACTACACCTTTAAAATCTACTAATTGAATGGAAACAAGAACATCTTTAAACTCTTTTTTAAAACAACCAGAGTTCATTCTAATACCACCTCCAATAGAGCCTGGTATACATGACATAAATTCTAAACCTGATATATTGTTATCCTTTGCAAAATTTGACACTTTTTTTTGAGAGGCAGAAGTACCTGCTATAATTGTTTTTTTATCCATTAAAGTGATATTATTAAAATTTTTACCTAGCTTAATTATTGTTCCTTGATATGTTTGGTCATCAAATAAAACATTAGATCCATTACCTAAAATGAATATTTTACCTCGTGAAGAATATAATTTTAGATATTGTATTAGTCCTCTCAGAGAATTTGGTTTAAATAATATTTTGGTTTTTCCTCCAATATTAAACCAATTAAGTTTTTTAACACTTTGATCAAAGAAAATATCTCCATCTATAGATGATGCCGATTTTTTAATATCCTCAATATACATCAAATAATACTTTTCAAGTCTTTCATCCAGTTTGAAATTGATCCTGCACCCATACCTATATAGATTTTATTCCCAAATAAATTTTGTTTTACAAACCTTTTTAATTGAATTTCATCCTCTATTTGTATCAATTTAACCTGTGAATTTTTAATTATTAATTTTGCAAAAGAATCATAGGAAAAATTTAGTATTAACTTTTCATTAGCTGTATAAATAGGACATAATATTACTGTATCTGCCATTTTAAAACACTTTGAAAATTCTTTTTTTAAATTTATTACTCTTGATATTCTGTGAGGTTGAAAAACACATATTATTTCTTTGTTGCCATAAACTTTTTTTACACCACTTAAAACTGAACTAATCTCAGTTGGATGATGAGCATAATCGTCAAAAAAACTTACTTTATTATGGCTGAATAAATAAGAGAATCTTCTCTGAACTCCTTTAAAATTATAAATTCCAAGCTTAATAAATTTTTCAGGTAGTCCAATTGTGAATGCCAGAGCAACAGCTGCTGTTGCATTCCTTATATTGTGGATCCCAATCATTGGTAATTTAATTTTTTTAATTATTTTATTTTTACTTGGGATATTTATTTTTATATCAAAATTTGAAAGTTTTGAAGTTTGCTTAATATTTATAATTTGAAAATTTGATCTTTTATCTATGCCGTAGGTATAAAAATTTTTATTTTTTGATTTTTTAATTATATTTTTAAGATTTTGGTCATCAATACACACAAAACCTTTACCTATTGAAGGTATTTGTTCAATAAATTTTAAGAAACTTTTTTTTAGATTATTAATATTTTTATAAAAATCTAGATGCTCAGAGTCTAAATTGGTAACGATTGAATAAATGAAAGGGATTTTAAGAAAACTTCCATCCGACTCGTCAGACTCTGTAACACACCAATTACTTTTTCCTAATCTTGCAGAATTTCCAATAGAATTTAAAATACCTCCATTAATTATTGTTGGATCAAGTTTTCCTAGGGCGAAAATGTTAGATACCAACGATGTAGTTGTTGTTTTTCCATGAGAACCAGTGATAACGACATTTCTCATAAAAGACACAATATGACCAAGCATATCTCCTCTAGTGTAAATTGGTAAATTTTTTTTTTTTTGCCTCTAATACTTCGGAATTGTTGTTTTTTATAGCAGACGAAATTACCAAAAGTGTAGTTTTTTTAATATTTTCTTTTTTATGTTTTAAAAATACTCTTATATTTTTTTCAGTAAGTCTTTCTATATTTTTATTGTAAGCAATATCACTACCTTGAACTTTATAACCTAAACCTTTCATAATCAAAGCTAAGCCGCTCATACCTATTCCTCCTATGCCAACAAAGTGAATAAGTTCATTTTTTCCTAAATCAATTTTCATTTAATAGTTTGGTTAGCTTAGATTTATTTACTTCCCAGGTATTTTCTTTTGTAAGCTGAGCTAAGTTATTTTTCTTTGAAAAATATTCATTTTGATCAACCAATATTTTGCTCAACAAATCTGTAAAATTTTTTTCATTTACATCTTTCTGCATAATTAACCAACAAGATTTATTTTTTTCATAAAATTCCGCATTATAGTACTGGTGATTATCTTTAGCATACGGAAATGGAATTGCCACAAATGGAATATTTAAATGACTTAATTCTGAAATTGCTGAGGCACCAGAACGAGTAATGGCTAAATCGCAATTAACTGCTTTATATAGTAATTTATCGTCAAAGTCGAATAACTCATGTTTAATATGATTTTTTTGGTACAAATCTTGTATTTTTTTTTTCGATTTTTGATTTGTTACTTGCTGTAAAACTTTGATGCTTTGATTTTTTGAGAGTTTTATGATCAATTTACTAATAAACTCATCAAAAAATTTTGCCCCCTGACTACCACCAAAAATAAGTATTTTTTTTTGCTCACCAAGTATTTTTTTTTCATTTTTTTTATAATTATAAATTTCTTTTCTAAGAATTGGTTTAACTAAATAAATTTTATTCAAAAATTTTTTAGATATACCTCTTAAGTTTTTATCATAACAAATAATCTTTTTTGCAAAACCCAAGGTAAGTTTATTAGCTCTACCTAAAACCGAGTTTGGCTCAAAAATATAAATTTTTATATTCAATAAATTTGAAGCCAAACACAAAGGAAGAGACATATACCCGCCTGTACTTATTAAAATATTAAAATTATTTGATTTTAGATGTCTATAAGATTTATATATTGAAATAAAAAATTTTATAAAATTATATGGTAGTAATACTAAATTTGAATAAATATTTGGCACATCTATCAATGAGAAATTATAATTATTATTAATATATTTTGATCCCCTTGAATCTGTTGTAATATGTACTTCAAAATCATCTTTTAAAGCATCATATATGCTTAATGATGGAATTACATGGCCTCCAGAACCACCAGTTGTAATAAGAATTTTTTTCATTAATTAATCTATTTTTCTTTTTGTTAAATTTAAAATTATACCAGAGACAATTGCTGTACTAACAATTGATGATCCACCATAGCTTAAGAACGGAAGTGTCATGCCTGTTGTTGGAAGTATTCTTATGTTAACACCCACATGTATA
>MDSZ01052571.1_pt1 | contig 11117 bp, 12 predicted proteins | sample 811201 | NCBI WGS metagenome assembly MDSZ01 (sample SAMN05326647, study PRJNA326480) | marine metagenome | isolation source: seawater | place: Indian Ocean: North | collected 2010 | reverse complement strand
GGTGCTTTCAACCGCTCAGCCATCTCTCCGTGTAGAAGCTTTTATAATTAAAAATATTTAATTCAACTATAAAATAGTCTATTAAATCTATTAATAGCTTAATTCATTATATTATTTATGAACTCATACTTTAATAAAGGTTTAATATTAACATCATTAGGATCTTTTTGGTGGGGTTTTATAGGTGTAATTTATTTTGAGTATGTTTCATTCATAGGACATATAGAACTTGTTGTTCATAGATGTGTTTGGACTGCTGTAATGTTATTGATTACAACTACTTTTTTTTCTAAATGGAAAATCTTTTTACGTGAAATTAAAAACAAAAAAAAATTGTTAGCTTTACTAATTTCTGGTTTTTTAATTTTTATTAATTGGTCTATTTGGATTTATGCCGTTGCTTCTAATAAGATTATCGATGCTAGTTTTGGTTACTTTATCATGCCGATAATAAGTGTTTTGTTGGGTTACCTTTTTTTTAAAGAAAAATTAAATAAAAAAAGAATTTTTTCCATCTCTCTGGTGATGTTTTCAATAATTATCTTAATTGTTTTTAATTTAAAGACTTTACCATGGGTTGGACTAATTGTAGCCTTGAGTTGGGCTTTCTATAATTTAGTTAGAAAAAAAATCCAAATTGATACAGATATAGGTTTATTGATTGAAAGTTTATATATATTTCCATTTGCTCTATTAGTTTTTTATCTTATCACAAAAAATGGCATGAATGATTTTAGTTTAGAAAATTTTAATTTAAGTATACTTTTGCTTTTAGCAGGGCCTATGACTGTGATTCCTTTATTTTTGTATGTAAGAGGAGTTGAGCTTATTGGATTAGGTCCTACTGGAATGGTATTTTATATAACACCAACATTACAGTTCATTTTAGGTTATTTTTATTACAATGAAGAATTTTCTTTTATCAAATTTGTAAGTTTTATTTTTATTTGGTTTGCTGTAATTATATATCTTAAAGATCTATATGAAAAAAATTAAAATTTTTTTTTTTATTATATTATTAAGTTTTTCATTAGCAAAAGCTGATGAAAATCTAGAATTTGAAAATTGGAAAAAAGAATTCAAGATAAAAGCACTTTCAAATAATATTTCAGAAAAAACTTTTGATGTAGTTATGAAAAACGTTAGTTTTTTACCAAAAGTTATTCAATATGATAGATTTCAACCAGAATTTTATGAAGATACTAAAACATATATTTCTAAGAGAACTTCAAAAAAAAAAGTTAAAAGTGGTTTAGATTTTTATAAAAAAAATACAAATCTTATTAATACAGTTGATCAAAAATACGACGTTGAAAAAGAATTGTTGCTTGCATTAATGGGTATCGAAACAAACTATGGAACTTATGTTGGTAAAATGGATATATTATCCTCTTTAGCAACCTTAAGTTTTGATAAAAGAAGATCAGAGTTTTTTACAAAAGAACTTTTAATAATCTTGAAACTTATAGACACAAATCAAATTGACTATAAAACACTTTTTGGCTCTTGGGCTGGTGCTTTTGGTTTCTTTCAATTTATGCCTTCCACAATCAAAAATCATGCTGTAGATTTTAATAACGATAATTATATTGATCTAAAGAATTCTGCCGACTCATATGCGTCAGCAGCAAATTATTTAAACAAAATGGGATGGAAAAAAGACTCGCCATGTTTTTATAAAGTTAAATTAAAAAAAGAAATTCCGAGAAAATTTCTAAACGTTTCAGCAAAGAAATTAAAAAATAAAAAAAAATTAAAATTTTTTAAAAAATTTATTGAAAATAATAATGATTTGAATGATATTAATAATAATTCATTAGTTGCTCTAATAACACCTGATAAAGATATTATCCCGGATGCAGAAACCTTAAATCCAGCCTTTATTGTGTTTGATAATTACGAAATAATCTTAAAGTGGAATAGATCCCTTAGGTTTGGTTTAGCTGTATGCACACTAAAAAATAAAATACAAAATGAACTGTAGAACAATTTTATTATCGTTATTGTTTTTCTTTATTGTTAGTTGTGAACAACCTCAAATTAATAAATCTCACAATAACATTACTGATAGATATAAAAATGTTGGTTTTGCACTTATTTATAATTCACAACTAAAAGGTATAAAAGAATTAGACTCAAGATCTTTAAATATTTATCATAAATCTTTAAAGAGAAAATCAATGGTAAAAATTACAAATCCTGAAAATGGAAATTCTTTAATAGCTGAAGTTAAATCTAACAAAGTAAAATTTTCTAATTTTTATAATTCAATTTTAAGTAATAGAATTGTAGAAACTTTAGAGTTAGATTTATCTGAACCATATGTTGAAATTAGTTTGATAACTAAAGAGTCTACATTTGTAGCCAAAAAAGCCAAAACCTTTGACGAAGAACGATCTGTTGCAGAAAAAGCTCCTATTGATGGAATACAAATAAATGATTTGAATATTAAAAAAAAAAAAGAAAAAAATAACAAAAATAAGATTTTTTCTTATTCCATAAAGATTGCTGATTTTTATTATAAAGATACTGCTAAAATTATGATTAAAAGAATCAAAAATGAAACATCAATTAAAGATTTAAAGATTATTGAAATATCTCCAACAAAATATAGAGTACTAATAGGTCCATTTAGTGATATAAAAAGTTTAAAAGACTCTTATGATAAAATTGATTTATTTAATTTTGAAAATTTAGAAATATTGAAAAATGTATAAAAAACTATTTATTATTATTTTTACTCTTATTTTTTTTAATAAGAATATTTATGCAAATATAGAAATAAAAGCTAGAACGGCTATTTTACAAGATTTCTTATCTGGTGAAATTTTATATGAAAAAGAACCCGATAGATCTATTTATCCTGCATCGATGACAAAAATAATGACAAGTATAATAGCATTTGATTTAATTAAATCTGGGGATTTAAAATTAGACGATAAATTTTTGATTTCTGAAAAAGCCTGGAGATTATCTACAGCAGGATATTCATCAATGTTCGTTATGGTAAATGATGAAGTGTCTGTAGAGAATTTACTGAAAGGTATTATTGTTGCTTCTGGTAATGATGCATGCATAGCTTTAGCAGAAGGTATAGCTGGTACAGAGGAAGAATTTGCTATCATGATGACAACTAAAGCTAAAGAAATAGGGATGGTAAATACTAATTTTGCAAATTCTTCAGGTATAAATGATCCTGATAATTATTCTACTGTTAGAGATATAATGATAATGTCTAATTATTTAATTAAGAACCATCCCGAATATTATGAATGGTTTAAAGAAATAGAATTTACTTGGGATAGAACAGGGGGAGATCCGATTACACAAGGTAATAGAAATCCATTATTATATAAAAAAATTGGAGCAGATGGTATCAAAACTGGTTATTTAGCGGTTGAAAAATATTCCCTAGCTTCGTCTTTAATAAGAAATGGTAGACGATTGATTGGTGTGGGTAGTGGTTTTGAAACTAAAAATTCAAGGTCAAAAGAAAGTTCTAAATTATTAATGTATGGTATAACAAATTTTGATTTAGTTGAAATTTCAAAAGCTAATGAACCTTTGGAAACTGTAGATGTTTGGCTTGGAAAAGACAGTGAAGTTAAAGTTTATACAAAAAATGATATTTACAAAACTATTAAGAAGGGTCAAAAAAGAAAACTTAAAATCAAGATGGTATATGATGGTCCCATAGAGGCTCCAATAGAAAAAAATCAAGTTTTAGCTAAACTAAAAATAGTTTATGATCAGGATATAATTGGAGAGTATGATTTATTAGCTTTTAAGGATGTAAAAAAAGTAAACATGTTTTCTAGATTAATTAAATCTTTGAATTACTTAATCTGGGGTGATGTTTAAAAAACCTGTAATAGTTTTTGAGGGTATTGAAGGGAGTGGGAAAACATCTCATATAAATCATATATCCAAATATCTTAAAAAAAATAATATTAACCATATCAAAATACGTGAACCTGGTGGATTTGTTAACTCTGAAGTTATAAGAAAATTAATATTAAATAATAAATCGAATTTTAATAATAATACTGATTTATTACTTTATTTAGCAAGTAGAAGTGAAAATATAGAACAACTAAGAAAATATTATAAAAAAAAAATTATTCTTATTGATAGGTTTGTAGATTCTACAATAGCTTATCAACATTATGGTTTTAAGATAGATCTTGCATTAATAAATGCCATAAACAAACATCTTTTGAAAAACTTTAAAATATCATTTACTTTTTTAAATATTGTAAATAAAAAAAATATGAAAAAAAGATTAAACTTAAGAAAAAAATTAAATAGATATGATAGATTTAATTTTTCTTTTTATCAGAAAGTTCAAAAAGGATTTATTAAAATATCAAATAAAGATAAGAAAAAATATAAGATAATTGATTCTAATAAAAAAATTCAAGATAACAGAAAAATAATAATTGATAAAATTAATGAATTAATTAAATGACTTTAGCAAATTATAATCAATTAAATCTTTACGGTTTAGAAAATGAATTAACAAACTTTGTTAATCTTTTTGAAATTAATAAATTGCCAAATAAAATTTTGATATCTGGTCAAAAAGGAATAGGTAAATCCACATTATCTTATCATTTGATTAATTATATATTATCTAAAAATGAAGAATTTCCTTATAACTTAGACAATTATAGTATTAATGAAAATAACAGATCGTTTAAACTAATTCAAAATAATTCACATACTAATTTTCACCTAATTGATATTTCTAGTGAAAAAAAAAATATAGACATTTCACAAATTAGAAATCTTATTCAGAAATTAGAAAAATCTTCATTTAATTCAAAACCTAGATTTATACTTATTGATAATATTGAATTTCTAAATGTTAACTCAGTTAATGCTTTATTAAAAATTCTAGAGGAACCCCCTGATAATACATTTTTTATTTTAATAAATAGTAATAATGAAATATTACCTACTATCAAATCAAGATGTTTAAATTTTAAGATATCCATGTCAAATAAAACAACTTTAGCTGTATCCAATAAATTATTAGGTTGTAATATTAACGAAATTGTAAATGAAGAATTAATAAACTATTATTTTACACCTGGAAAAATCTTCAATCTAATTTATTTTGCAAAAGAAAATAAAATTGATTTAAAATTATTAAGCATACAAAAATTTTTAAATTTAATTATAGATAACTTGCATTATAAAAAAGAATCAAAAATTAGTTACATAATATTTGATTTCGTTGAAATATTTTTATCAAAATTTATAAATAAAAAGTATCATGATTTGCATAGTTATTTTTTAAAACGTATTGAAGATATTAAAAAATTTAATTTAGATAAGGAATCTTTTTTTTTAGAACTTAAGAGCAAATTATTAAATGAGTAAAAATTTTTTTATCACTACACCAATTTATTATCCATCAGCAAAGCCTCATATGGGCCATGCTTATTCGAGTATAGTAGCTGATTTTTTTGCTAGATTTAAAAAAATTGATGGATTTAATGTATATTTTTTGACTGGTACCGATGAACATGGTCTAAAAATACAAAGATCAGCAGAACAAAAGGGTGTTGATACTTTAAAATTTTGCAATGAATTAAGTCAAACTTTTAGAGATCTATCAAAAACTCTAAATTTAACAAATACTGATTTTATCAGAACAACAGAATCAAGACATAAAAAATCTGTTCAACATTTGTGGAATGAATTAGAAAAAAGTGGAGATATTTATTTATCAAAATATTCCGGATGGTATTCTGTATCTGACGAGGCTTTCTATGCAGATGATGAAATTGAAGAAATTGATGGGAAAAAATTGTCAATTTCTTCTAAATCTGCTGTTGAATGGGTTGATGAAGAGTCTTATTTTTTTAAACTATCTAAATGGGAAAAGCCACTATTAGATTTTTATAATAAAAACCCTAAATTTATTTCACCAGAATCAAGAAAGAATGAAGTTGTAAATTTTGTAAAGTCAGGTTTAAAAGATTTATCAATAAGTAGAAAAAGTTTTACTTGGGGTATAAAAGTACCTCAAGATGAGAAACATGTTATATATGTGTGGTTAGATGCTTTGACTAACTATATTAGTGCTTTAAATTATCCTGACACAAACGATGCATTATTTAAAAATTTTTGGCCTGCTTCAATTCATTTAATTGGTAAAGATATTTTACGCTTTCATGCAATCTATTGGCCAGCCTTTTTATTGGCTGCAAAAATAGAATTACCAAAAAAAGTATATGGTCATGGTTGGATTTTGTCTGGTGATGAAAAAATGTCAAAATCAAAAGGAAATATCTTAGATCCCTTGGAAATTGTTAACACTTATGGATTAGATCCTTTAAGATATTATTTAATCAAAGAAGTTTCCTTTGGAAATGATGGTAATATCTCACAGGAAAGATTAGAAGATTGCATAAATAGTGATCTTGCAAATAATTATGGAAATTTATGTCAAAGAACTTTATCTTTTGCAATTAAAAATTGTGATAAAAAAATTCCTGAAAAAATAAGTTTTAAAGATGAAGATAAAAAAATATTAAATCATTATGCTCTTAATATAGAAAATATAAGAAACAAAATTGATGATCAAGATATAAACTATTATATAGATTTCATTGTTAATTGTTTATTTACAGCTAATAAATATTTTAATGATCAAGAACCTTGGAACAAAAAAAATGATAAACTAAGATTGAATACTATTGTATATACGACCTTAGAAATTATAAGAAAAATAAGTTTTATGCTTTACCCCATAATTCCAGATAGTTCAATAAAAGCATTAAAAATGTTCAATATAAAAGAAAATGATATTAATTTTTCTTCTATTGCCATTAATGATTTTTTAAAACCAAATGACAAAATTCAATCAATAGATATATTGTTTAAGAAAATTGAAAAAAATCATGATTGATTCACATTGTCATTTAGATCACGAGCCTTTATTTGAAAATTTAAGTGAAATATTACAAAGATCAAAAAACATCGGTATTAAAAAGATTTTAACTATAAGTACATCTCTAAAAAGTTTTCAAAATATTATTCATATTGTTAATAAAGATGAAATTATTTATGGAACATTTGGAATACATCCTCACGAGTCTTCTAAGGATATAATCACAAAAGATATTATTAAAAAAAATATAACTAATCATGAAAAAATAATTGGAATTGGTGAAACAGGACTAGATTTCTATTATAATAATAGTGATAAAAAAAGTCAGATCAAAAGTTTTGAGGAACATATTAAAGCTTCAATTGAAATGAAAATACCACTTATAGTTCATTCTAGAAATGCTGAAAATGAAACTTTTGATATATTGAATAATTATTATAATGAAGATCTAAAAATATTAATGCATTGCTTCACAGGTTCAAAAAAATTTGCTGAAAAATTAATTAAATTAAACTCTTTTTTTTCAGCAAGTGGTATAATTACATTCAAAAATTCAATTGATTTACAGGAAACGTTTAAAATTTTGCCACTCGATAATTTACTAATTGAGACTGATAGTCCTTTTTTAGCGCCAGAACCTAATAGGGGTAAAAAAAATGAACCTTCATATATCCTATATACTGCTGAAAAATTAGCAAAACTAAAAGATATAACAAAAGAAGAATTAATAAATATAACCACTAAAAATTTTAATAGATTATTTTTAGATTAATCATGAAATTTAAAATTTTAGGATGCGGTAGTTCAATGGGTGTTCCTAGAGCAGACGGTCATTACGGTAACTGTGACCCAAAGGAAAAGAAAAATTTTAGAACAAGATGTTCAGCACTTCTTCAAACAAAATATAAAAATATTCTTTTTGACACATCCCCCGATTTAAGGTTTCAACTATTATCAAATAAGATTAAGAATATAGATTTAGTTTTTTATTCACATATGCATGCTGATCAAACTCACGGCATCAATGATTTGAGAGTATTTTATTTAAAAAATAAAAAAACTATTCCAGTTTATGCTGATAATCCAACTTCAAAATATCTTTTAAAAAATTTTTCTTATTGTTTTAAAAATACATTTAACGAATATCCTCCAATCTTAAACATAAATAGAATAAGAAAAAAACTTTATATCAAAGATTATAGAAAAAAAATATTGATAAACCCTATTAAAGTAAGACATGGTAAAGTTGATTCAGTTTGCTACATTATAGATAAAAAGTTAGCTTATATAAGCGATGTAAGTAAGATTAAAAAAAAGGACTATATTTTCTTCAAAAATTTAAAATTTTTAATCTTGGACTGTTTATGGTATAGAAAACATCCATCACATTTTAACCTAGAACAATCATTAGAAATGATAGAAATTTTAAAACCACAAAAAACAATCTTAACTAATCTTCACTCAGATCTTGATTATAATAAACTAAAAAAAAAATTACCTAAAAGAGTAATTCCTGCTTATGATGGGTTAACTATTAATTTCTAAAATTTTTTCTATTTCATTTATTATTTTTTTAGACATAGGCTTTGTAAATGAATTAAAAGTATTTTGAATTTTACCTTCTTTATTTATTAATATTTTATGAAAATTCCATTTTGGAACAGCTTGTTTCCCATAATTCTTTTCAGCCCATTTAAAAATTTCATGAGCATTTTTTCCTTTTACTTCAGTAAGTGCTGTAAGAGGAAAATCTATATTAAAATTTATTTCACAGAAGTTTTTAATTTCATTGTTATTTACGCTTTCTTGATTAAAAGAATTAGATGGGACACCTAGAACAATAAGTCCTTTAGACTTATATTTCATCCACAATAACTGTAAGTCCTCGTATTGTTTAGTAAATCCACAAAAACTAGCAGTATTCACAAGAAGAACGGCTTTATTTTTAAAATTATCTAAATTAATAGTTTCTCCATTAATATCATCAATTTTAAAATCAAAGAAAATATTTTCATAATTAGCTGAAACAGAATTTTTAAAAAAAAACATTAAGAATGTTATTACAATTAATATTACTTTTTTCATTAATTAGTTTATTTATTTGGTGTAAGTAATATCAAGAAGTAACCAAATAAAGTGGATAATAATGACCCAGTTAACACACCAATTTTAACACCATCCATATATTCCATATGGTTGACAAAAGCTAGGTTGCCAACAAATAAACTCATAGTAAATCCAATACCAGTTAATACTCCTACGCCATAAAAATTGAACCAATTTGAATTATTAGGCATTTGAGCAATTTTTAATTTAATAGAAATATAAGAAAATATAAAAACTCCAAATTGTTTACCGAGAAATAATCCTAAAACAATACCTAGAGGAACTTTGTCTAATAATGAATTGAATGACAATCCATCTAAAGAGACACCTGCATTAGCAAAAGCAAACAATGGCATAATACCAAAGGCAACATATGGGCTAATCGCATGCTCAACTTTGATTAGTAATGAAAAATCTTTGTCTTTTTTTCTATGAGGTATTGTCATTGCAAGCAATACACCCGCTATTGTAGCGTGAATACCTGAATTATGAGTAAAGTCCCATAGAAACAAACCTATAATTAAATATGGTAAAAATTTTTTAATATTTATTTTATTAATTACTAATAAAGTTAAAAAAGCAAATATCATTAGTGACAGGTATTTTATATTCAAATCACCAGAATAAAATAATGCAATTATTAAAATTGCACCTAGATCATCTATTATGGCAAGAGCAGTTAAGAAAACTTTTAAAGACAAAGGTACTCTCTTTCCTAATAAAGACAACACACCTAAAGAAAAGGCAATATCGGTAGCAGAAGGAATTGCCCATCCATTTAAAGTTTCAGCATTATCAAAATTTATAAATACATAGACTAGAGCAGGGACAAGCATTCCTCCAACTGCTGCTATTATAGGTAATAAAGCCTGTTTTATATTTGAAAGTTCACCTTGTAAAAATTCTCTTTTTATCTCCAAAGTTACAAAAAAGAAAAATATTGCCATTAAAGCATCATTAATCCAATGTAAAACACTTAACTTTAAACCAATCTCATTTATTCCTATAAATAAATATTTATTCAATGAGGAAAAATATAAATCTGAAAAGTTTGAGTTACTAATTATTAAAGCAATTATTGCTGCAAATAATAAAACTAATCCACTTGCAGCTTCTAAATTAAAAAACCATTTAAAAGGTTTGGAAATATAATTTATCATAATTAAATTAAATCTTTAATAAATAATTCAATGTCTTTCAATGTCTCAAAAAAATTAAATAATATTAATTCAATTTTAGGAAAATACAAATAAATCGGTTTTTTAAAAGTATCAATTACTATAATAATTGCAATAAATGTAATAATCAAAACAAGAATATAAGATAAAAATTTGGTTAAAGAAAAACCTTTTTTTTGATTATATTTAGTTAATTCAAAACTTTTTTTAGAATTTATTATTTTAGCATCTTTATTAATGGAACTTTTTTTTTGTTTTTTTTCTAAATTTTTATTAAATAAATCATTTTTTTGTTTGCCTGTATTTTGATTTATATCAATTTCTTGATTTGTAGTTTGAACTTTTTCTGCAGTTTTGGGATTAAAAAACCAAATATGATTACAAACTCCACACTGAATTGTTCTTCCTGAAGATGGAATAAGTTCAGATTTTACTTCAAATTTTTTATTACAATTAATGCATTCAATAATCATGATATTTGTATATCATATTCTAATAAAATTACCTTTAATTTAGCAATCTTTATACTTTGAAATAATTAATAAGTACTGTATTAGTAATTCTCTCGGAGTGTAGCGCAGCCTGGTAGCGCATCTGGTTTGGGACCAGAGGGTCGCAGGTTCGAATCCTGCCACTCCGACCATTTTTATTTATGAGAAAAGCTAAAATTTATATTCCTAATAAGAGTCCTATGCAGTCAGGACTTGGAAAAATTGATAAATGGATTTTAGAATTTGAAACAAAAGATCCAGGTACAAATCCGTTAATGGGGTGGGAAAGCTCTTCTGACACTTTAACTGAAGTCAAACTTGAATTTTCCACAAAAGAATTTGCTATAAATTATGCAAAAAAAAATAAAATTGATTACGAAATTATTGAACCAAAAAAAAGAAAAACTGTTAAAAAATCATATGCAGATAATTTTTTAGATT
>MDSZ01256449.1_pt1 | contig 11118 bp, 13 predicted proteins | sample 811201 | NCBI WGS metagenome assembly MDSZ01 (sample SAMN05326647, study PRJNA326480) | marine metagenome | isolation source: seawater | place: Indian Ocean: North | collected 2010 | reverse complement strand
TCAGGGTGGTTCTGTGAAGATATCAGCAGACTGTAAATCTGCCCTCATTTGAGTACGTAGGTTCGAATCCTACCCCCTCCACCACAGAACTCCGAATGTCAGATAGAGTTACCAAGCTTTCAAGAAACAACAGTAACATAGCAAATACATAAGATACTTTTAATTTTGTAGTACAGATGTAGTACAGGAGGTATTTGTGAAAGTTTTAAAATTAAAAATTATCAGCAGTCTGTTTAGCAATGGTGACTAACTATTGATTTTAAGATAAAGTTAAAACTATAAATTTAAGAGTAAAGTTTTATTACTTTGCAAAATTTTGTAGTAAATGTACTAACATTAAAGAGGAATTGTAAAATGGGCAAAAAAATTTTAATTATTGTAGCTCATTCAGATGATGAAGCAATCGGGATGGGGGGAACAATTGCTAAACATAAAATCAAAGGGGATGAAGTTTTTGTCGTATCCATGACGGATGGTGTGAGCGCTAGAAATAATGTAAAAAATAAGGATGTTTTAAATAGATTAAAGGCTGCTAAAATATCAAGTAAGATATTAGGCTTTAAATGGTTAAATTCGCACAACTTCTCTGACAATTCTATGGATACATATCCTTTATTAGACATAATTAAAGCAATAGAAAAAGATAAAGTTAAATTAAAGCCTGATCTAGTATATACACATAGTGGAGCAGATTTAAATATAGATCACAAAATTTTATCTCAAGTAGTTTTAACTGTTTTTAGACCACAACCTTATGAAAAATGTAAAGAAATTAGACTTTTTGAGGTTGCTTCTTCCACAGACTATGGTGTAGAAGCAATTAATGGAAATTTCTCTCCTAATTTGTTTATTGACATAAGTAAAACTTGGCGCGATAAGTTAAGTGCTTTGAAGGCATATGAGTCTGAGATTAGAAGTTCTCCTCATACTAGGTCCTTCGAAGGGTTAGAAAGTTTAGCAAAAAGGCGGGGTAATCAGGTGGGTTTAGGTATGGCAGAAGCTTTTCAAGTAATTCGTAAAATTGAGGATTAAATGAATATAATAATAGCAGACTCAAAAGGCTGGTTTAAAATAAAACCTAGTTTATCTAAGAAACTCAATATTAAAATAATAAAAGACAATTCAGAATTATCAAAAAATACTTTAAAAAAATTTAATCCAAGTTACCTTTTTTTTGCCCATTGGCATTGGATTGTTCCAGCTAGAATTTATGAAAAATATTCTTGTATTGTTTTTCATACCGCGCCTTTGCCTTATGGAAGAGGAGGAAGCCCTATACAAAATTTAATTTTAAATGGTTTTAAGCATTCACCTGTATGTGCTATTAAAATGGTTAAAGACCTTGACGCAGGGCCTATCTATACCAAAATGAAAATTAGTTTAGAAGGTTCACTTGATCAAATTTTGTCTAGAATTAATTCTGCTATTAATAAATTAATCGTTAAGATTATTAATAATAATTTGATTCCAAAAGAACAAAAAGGAAAAGTTCATGTTTTTAAACGTCTAACACTACGAGATAATAAAATTCAAAGTGAACTTACTTTAGAACAGATATTTGATAAAATAAGAATGTTAGATCATTTTTCCTATCCAGATGCATACATTAAACATGGAAATTTAATTTTAAATTTTTCAAAAGCTAAACTGAGCAAAACTAAATTATCAGTAATGTGTACTATTAAAAAAGATTACAATTAATTAGTTAACTGATATAGTATTTATAAGTGTAAGACTTAAATTTGTAACTGTATAAGTAATTTATAATTTAGTAAAATGATCATTAGAGAGGTAAGTTTTTTAGATTCAGATGAAATTTTTAATTGGCGAAATGATATTAATACTCGTTTGATGGCTAAAGATTTTAATAAAATAGATAAAAAAACTCATAATAAATGGTTTGAAAATTGTATTTTGAATAATAATTACGAATTGTTTTTAGGAATGTTAGATGGAGTTAAAGTGGGAGTAGTTTGGTTTATATCAGATCTAAAAAAAAAAACTGCTGAGGTATCTATTAATTTGAATCCTTCTGAAAGAGGAAAAAACCTATCTTTTATTCTTTTAAAAAAAAGTATAGATAAATTTTTAGAAATAAATAGCTTCACTTTACATTCTACAGTAAAAAAAAAAAATTTACTTAGTAAAACTATATTTCAGAAGTGTAATTTTAAAATAAAAAAAAGCGATAAACTCTATGTTTATTTTTTTTTAGAAACTAACTAAGTTAAATAAAAGTATGTTTGTTTTATGAAATTCTATATTTTAATATTTCTTATTTCTTTTAATTGTTATTCGATAGATTGGAATTTTAAATACTCTGGTTTTAGTGAAATTAAAAAACTTAATTTTAATTCTAATGACGAAGCAATTAATTTTAATAATTATGGTACCTGGGAAGATAGTTTAGGTAATTATGGAGAAGGAAAATGCCAAGGAATGTCGACTATAGAAGACAACCAGAACGATATGAAATTTTATTGTGAATATATAGATCAGGATGATGAAAAAATGATAGGAAAGGGAATTAGAAAATCAGATATAAATGCAGGTGTGGGAAAGATGATAATGATAGATGGCCAGGGAAAATGGAAAAGAATGATAGGAGCTGAATGTACTTATGCAATTAAGTACAAAGGAACAGTATTTTTTGCCGCACAAAAATGTAAAAAAAATTAAAAAAATAACTACCATATAAAAATCACCTACAGCAATAATTAATTTGAAAAAGAGTCAGTCATAAATAAACATAAAAAATAGTCATGTATCAATAAGAAGATATGAAACTTATCCAACCTTCTAATATCTCATGGCAGTCAACTTCTATGAACAGATAATTGATAGGATTAGTTAAATCAGTTATTATGCTAAATATGTATATTAGATTTGTAACATTCAGATTTCCTTCACAAAATAAGGCTGAAGCTTTCATTTCTATGATGAGTGCTCCCCTATGGCAAGAAAAGTTTGATAAAGAAACAAAAAGTATAGAACAAATTTTAATTAGAAGTGGTGAAGGAAGGTTAGCAGGTATGGGTATTTATAAGTCACAGGAAGATTTTGATGAGTCTTCAAAAATATTAAAAATTATGTTCATAGATTTAGTAAAATCTTTTGATGGTATTTTAGAATGGCATGATGGAGATGTAGCTTTTCATTATAAAAGAAAGAAAGAAGATGAGAAGTAAAATACTAGGTATAGATAAATGAAATACTTATTCATCTTACTATTTTTTTTTTCTACTCATTGCTTTTCAGGTGAGTTATCTAATAAAACCCTAGTTTGTATAGACAAAGTGAAATACAAAAATAACGATATTGATAAGAGTGATTATATATTTGGATATGTTTTTAAAGATGACTCAGCCGACTATTATTATAATACAGTTAACAATAAAGGACTTTATAACACTAATAACATCTCCAAGATAAAATATAATATAAGTTTTAAATTTATAATCATACAACTTGAATATGGAAATCTTTTTATAAATAGAAAAACCTTAGATCATGTTTATAATAATAGTATTACAGCTACATGTGAAATTGTAAAAAACCAGCAATTTTTTTTTGATCTATTGGAAGAAAGAAAAACTTTGTTAAATAATTCAGTTAAAAGTAGGAAATAAAAAGGTACTTTTTTTAAAACTAAATCTTTAAAATTATTAGACAAAAAATACTAAATTTCTTAAATATTATCTATATTCTGTAACAAAAATGTCTTTAGTATGGTCTATTATCTATTCTCCCGATATAATGCTCACTATTAATTAGAAAGGAACAGTATGATAAAAAAACTAGTTCTAATATTATTTTTTGTATTTATAAATTATGGACATATTTTTTCAAACGATAAATTACCCAGTATAAAAGAAATATGTACCGGTTTAAAGTATGAAATAAGAGATTTAGAATTGATGAAAAAAAATCTTAAAAAGGAATTTAAGAATATAGATAATGAGATAGAGCAATTTGGACTATTACCAGAACTTACAAAGGATGTAAATAACACTATTAAACAACAAATATTTCAAGCAAAATTGTATCATTATCTTGATTGTTCTAGATTTGATTAGTACTTATATAATAAATACTGTAAATTATGGTTTTTATAAAATATAAAAAGCATGATATCTTTTTTAATAGCTAATTTTAATTAATTCATATGAATTTAAAAAAAAATTACTTTGATGAAAAATTTAAAAATAATGTAGCTTATTTCTTAGGCTTCATTGCGTCTTTTTTTTTAGGATACTTCTCGAATAGATTAGTAGCTTGGAATTATGATATTTTTTATTTATTTTCACAATTATCATTCTTCCTCTCTTTTATTTTAATCTTAATCAACTTTTTTTTAAAAAAATATAAACTTAACTCCTTGATCCAAGTTTTTGGAATATATCTAATTTCATCAGCAAGTGTGGGTATGTTGTTAGGTGCTATTCAAGAACAGTATTTATTTACTAGATGGTTAGAATTAGGAGTCTTTTCTACTAACGATGCTTTAGACTATATGCAACAGATTAAGGAGTATTTGTATGGGAAAGAGTTCTATACAGGAAAGGGAAGAGTCATTTTTCCTATTTTATATTCAGGATTTTTAGGAGCTTTCAAATTAGATATATTTACGGTACAAATTTTAGTTACAATTTTGTGCTCTATGGTAACCTTTTTTTCCGCAGTTCTTATACAAAAAAATTATGGTTATATCTACGCAATATTGTTTGCTTTTTTATCTGTAGACTTTCTTCATGAAAATATAGGAGGAATATGTACTGAAAACATTGGCTATATTTTTGGTGGGGTTTCTTTTATTTTTTTTCTTTCCTTTCTTAACTCAAATAAGAAGAATTTATATTATTATTTTTTATGTATACTTCTTTTATTTTTTGGATATTTAGTTAGACCTAGCATAATTTTTGTTTTACCTGCTATAATCTTATTTAGTATTATCTACGCAGGTAAATTTTCTAAGGTTCATTCATTAAAAATACTAGCTGGCACGCTTATAATTTTCTTTTCTATTACTCAGTTTAATAAATTTCTTTTAAATACAGCATCTCCTTCCTCTCCAAAAGGCTTTAGTAATGTATATGACTCTTGGTATGCAACAGGGCAATTAGGAAACTATACATTAAATAATAAATATAAAAATTTACCACCACAACTTTGGTCTAAAATTTATCAAGATTATCCTAATTTAAGACAACTAAAGGGCGAAAATAGCTCAAATTTTAAAAAATCAGTTTTAATAAAGAGCATTTTGGAGCAACCACAAGACTATATAGTAGGGTCATTATTACAAATAGTAAAATTCTATGAAGTTTCCAATGTCTTTAAAGAAGAGTTTCATAATACATCAGGTTTTTTACATATAGAATTCACTTTACTAAGAACATTGGTGTTAGTATTTTTTACTTTTGGTGGTATTTTTACAACTATTTTTTTTGTAAAAAAAAAAAAATATTAAATATTTATTTTTTTCATTTTTGTATTTTAGCACACTTTTATCTCAACCTTTTATATATGGAGGAGAGGCCAGAACGGCAGCAACTGTAATTTTTTTCCTAAATTTTATGATACTCTTCTCAATACATCATTTTTTTGAAATAATAAAAAAAATTAAATTAAAAAATTATGTGCTAAGAGAGTTTGTTCCAGAAAAAAGATTTAAAAAACAATTTAATACAATATCCCTTTTTCCTATATTTGTGATATTTTTTTTTATATTTATAGGATTTTATAATAATTTTAACTTCATATCATTTGATAAAGACTTTAGTAAATATAAATGTCTTAATGGAAAAAAAGTAACGAATTTACATCTTAATAGTAATAGTGGAATATTTATAAATCAGAATAATACAAATTTCGAAAAAATTTTAAATACTTATGTAGATATTGCAGCCAACCTAAATTTATGGAGAGGGTTAGACGTAATATTATCAATTCCAGAAGAAGACTACAGAAAAAGGGATAGTTTTAAATTTTTAAGATATCTTGTATATTTTACAAATACACGTGCATTAACTGTCACTAATAAAGAGATGAAGCTTTTAGGATCTCTTGGAAAAACTTTTTTATCAAATGGGGGGTTTTATAGTACCCCAGTAAATACAAGCACAAAAAAACTAGAAGGATTAACAGTGCTAGATGAAAGTAACATAAAAGAAGGATTTAATAATATTTATGTTTGTTTATGAGTTTTAGCAGCGAGAATTAAGAATTACATTTTACTTAGCTCTTCTATAGCATCTTCAAGCAAAGGATATAAAAAATTTGCTATCTTAGTAGAACCTTTTGGTGTTGTATGAATAAAGTCAAAATAGTCTCCATGATCAGGCTCATAAAATTCATCTAGTTTGATAATTCTATAATTATTTTCTGCACAAAATCTTTTTGTTTCCTCATTAATTAAAAAAAGTCTTCCTGTTGATATTCCATTAAATCTTACCTGAGTAATAAATATGGGGGTTATTTTCCATAATATTAAATTTTTTTTTAATTCGGATAAATTATATCTATAGAACTCTACTGTTTTTTGTTGAAGTTTGTTGATTTTTTGATTTTGAAATTTACTCTTTGCCATTTTATAATTAATAATACTAAAATTTTCATAAAGGTTATCCTTATTTAAATCATAAAGAACTTTATGTTTTTCTGAGTCAAAATATTATCTTTTATTTTTTTTAATCTAATTAATACAAAACTATTATTTGTTATGTAATCATATATTTTTTTATAAAATTTATTTGAATAAGTTTTATTCTCTATTTCTAACTCAAAATCTTCTAAGTTATCTTTATAAGGAAAAAGAATATCAGCATCATTATGTCCTGAAAAAAAAATAATTATCCTAGGGTTAAAGCTTTTTAGTCTGGGAAACCAATATTTAAAATCATTGTTATATCCTGCTGTGCTCTTGCCACTTAGTGAAGCATTAACCACATTATAATTTTGACCATTAGATTTAAGATATTTATTTAAATTTCCAACTATAGTTTTTTCATATGGTAAAGGTATCTCATCGCCAGTACTTCCACCTTGAAATAAAATCTTAATTTCTTCAGGCTCTACATCATAATCAATTCTAAATCCAAAATAATTACGAATATATTTAAAATTAAATTCATCATTGCCTATAACTGTATTTACACTATAATTAACTAATCTTTTATCCCTCATATGGTAACCAAAATTATATTTTGAAAACCAATCTCCTAAAATTAATTCAAGAATAATTAAGAGCGAAAAAAAAACTAAAAAATTACCTATAATTATTTTTTTTTTAGTCAAAAAGAATGCTCCTTAAATACAGAACCATATCTATTAGAGATTTCTGAATAACATAAAAATCTTCCATATTCACTAAATACAGAGTAATAGCAAAATGACAGTTTATTTGAAATTTTTAAGTTTTTAAAAATATTAGAAATTGGAACTCCTTCTGAAAATTTCTTTAAATCAGTTTTTTTAAAAAAAACTTTTTTATCTACTATCTTGCTATTAGCTTTGTATAAGCTGATAGTAATTTCTTTTATTTTAGATACTGTTTTGTCAAGATTTTTGAAATCTAATATTATTATCTTAGTGGAATAGTTTTTACCTATAGCACATACTCCCCAATGAAAACGCTTTAAAGGTTCTATACTTGTAATTGAGCTGAATGCTACCTCATTTGGTATCCTTTTTTTATTGTACTGAGTTACTAAGCCTAATTGTAATCTAGAAGGTAACTTCCCACTTTTCGCTTTAAAGTTTATTTCTTTGTATTCGGCAGAAGGAGTAAGATCTAAAACTTTTTGATTTTTAGTAATATGAAGTTTTTTTGTTCCCAAAATTGCTTCATAATTACCATCTACGAGGTGAGGATAAATAACAAATCTTGAATTTTTATTAACTTTACCTGGATAAACTTTTAGAGATTTTACATTTTTTTCTAAATAATCACTTCCGGTTTTTTTATAACAAAAATTGGAATGAGTTACCTGCATATCTTCTCCTTTGATTGCTGACTCATTGCCAATAAGCATTCTTGCAAATCCTCCCTTAACTTTATATTCAGTGTACGCGGCTCCTATTTCTCCATCTAAAAACTCCTTTAAATTCGAAAAATAATCTTTAAGCTTTATTTTAACAGTTGAAAAAGGCCTCAATTTAGGAAGTTTTATATTACAGACAAGAGTTTTGTCGTTTTTATTTTGTACGTACACTTTCATATTTTGTGGTTCCTGTATTTTATTTCCATTATGAAACACACAAAAACTAGATATTTTTTCATTATCTCTAATTGTCCACGAACCCTCAATCCCCTCACTCATGCTCTCTCCTTTTTCATAATAAACCCTTGAATAGGAGTGTACTCCTGTTATACCTTGCTTTGTCTTATATATTGCAACAATTGCTGCATACGGAATTCTTAAATTTTGGCTGGAAATAATTTTAATTTCAACAGATCCAGCGCCATGCTTTCCATCTAAGGGTGTAAAGTTTTTTACTAAACCCTTTGTAAAGTTTATATTTTTTTTTTCAATTAGTTTTCCAGACATAGAATAGATATTAGCATTAATTTTTACTTCTAAATTATTTTTTAATTTCCAATAATTTAAAAAGGATACGGTTGTTTTTATATCCCTACTATTTTCAAACCAAAAAGTAGAGGAAGAAATATTACAAGAAAATTTTTGACTTACCCCAGGTGTATTTTTAAATGATTTAACCATGACCTAATTAGACTCTAAATTAAATTATTGCGTATTATGAATATTAAAATTTTATAATTCAACAACGTAATAAACCATAACATAAATATAAATAAAAGTTTTAGTTTTTTATAAATAAATTAGTTCAACAAATTAATTATTCTTTTTTTTGCCTTTTTTTTATATAATAGTAATTTATCGGGTAAAAGAAGGAAATCCAGAGAAGATAAAGCAATTGTCCTTACAGCATCAGCAACTGTATAATTCATTGGATCCCCATGTAAATTAAGAGAGGTATTTAAGATACAAGGGATTTTAGTAATTTTATAAAACTCATTAATCAAGTTCCAATATTCTTTATTATACTCCTTTTTTACAAATTGAGGTCTCACTGATTTATCACCCATATGTATACAGGCAGAGAGCCTTTCTTTTGCTAAAGTGGTTGTATCATAACCTATTGTCATGTAAGGAGAATTATTCTTCTTAGGATTATATAAATAAAGATATGCTTTTTCCTCTAAAATTGAAGGAGTAAAAGGCATCCAAAAATCTCGATTTTTTATAAGGTTGTTGATTTTTTCTATGTTTTGAAAATAACTAGGATTTGCTAATATTGACCTATTTCCCAAAGCTCTTGCTCCGAATTCTGCTTTGCCAACACATCTAGAAATAATCTCATTTTTTTGTAGTAACTTCGCAGCTTTATCATTACCAAAGTTTTTTTCAAAGTTAAAATCTTCTTTTTTAAATTTAGTACCATCTAGCCTTGAAAACCAACTCTCATCAACAAAGCTGGTTTCTCCTAGGTATGGATTTTTAAGAGTATAAAATTTAATTTTTTTTTCAGTGGCTTTTGCAAAGCATGCTCCAGCTGAGAGAGACTCGTCTCCCCCTGATGCGGGGACACTCAACCATTTAGCTTTTGATAAACCTAATAAATTTCCATTAGCTTTTATATTCATGGATAGCCCCCCTGAAAAGGCTATACCTTTCTTATCATATTTATTTAAGAAGTAATCTGCCCATTTACAAGTTACCCCTGAAGACCAATTCTGAAGTGCTGCAGCAATATTATCAAACCTATGACCTTCTAATCTAGACTTTAAATCAAAATATGAATCAACTAGCGGGTTAATACTGATAAATTTTCCACCTTTAAAATCTAATATATCAAAGAAAATTTTTTCAATATTCTCTATATGCTTTCTAGATTTACTAAATCCGGACAATCCCATAACCTTATATTCATGCTCATTAGGTTTCATTCCCAAAACAAGTGTGCAAAATTTATAAATTCTTGCTACCAAAAAATCTTTTCCTGAAGCAATTCTTTTTAATCTTCTATTTTTTTCAAATACTGATACACTCCAATTTTTGAAATCCCCCCAAGCATCAGCGGTCAGAATTAATGTGTCTTTAAGTTTACTAATTGGCAAATTTCCTCCAAAAGCAGCATAGTAAGCATGACAAGTATGATGATCTATGCTGGAAATTTTTTTGATTAATGGGAAGTGCCTAGTTATTACTTTTTTTCTTTCTATTTTAGAAAAATAGTCAATATTTTCTTGCAAACTATTCTTTTTCTTCAAAAATGAAAAATCATAATTATGAAATTTATTTAAATTCTGATTATTTATATATTTTCTTTTCCAATACTCTCCGTTATTAATCTTATTTTTATAATAATGGGGATACCAAACTTCATGCATCTCTTTTACATGGTCTTCTATAGAAAAATTAGAATATCTGTCTAAACAGGAGTAATATGGATCTGATACTTTTGTACCATATACTACTTCGTCAATTTTCTCCTGCTTACCATCTAAATGAATTCTAATTAAATCTCTTATTGATAAAAGAGGAAATGCACATTGGTTTTTGATCTTAGTAAGTCTTTCCTCTTGAATTAAGCCTTTAATCTTTCCATTAATCATTAAACAAGCTGAGGAGTTATGTTCTGCTGCTATTCCTAGTATTATCATGCTTTCTTAGTTATCTCAGTTATAATATCAGTTTTATTTTGGTTTTTGGCTATTAAACAATTATTCTTAAAAGAATTATACAATTAAGCAAAAAATAGCAAGTTTTATGTATTGTTTCCATTATTTTAAAATTATTAAATCTTAATTCATAATGTAAGAAAATTTTAGGACTAACTAACCTCCCTAAAATTTTTATGGAGCTCATAAAAAAGTATTGCAGCTGCATTTGAAACATTAAGACTATTTGATTCTTCTTTTGTTTGTATCTTTACTAGAAAGTCACAATTTTTCTTCGTCAATCTTTTTATTCCATCACCCTCAGAACCAAGTATGATTAAAGTTTTATCATTTTTATTTTGAGTTCTTAGAAATTTGTTTATACTTAATTCAGCTTTTTCGTCTGTACCTACTATCCACCAATTGTTTTTTTT
>MDSZ01176187.1_pt1 | contig 11118 bp, 14 predicted proteins | sample 811201 | NCBI WGS metagenome assembly MDSZ01 (sample SAMN05326647, study PRJNA326480) | marine metagenome | isolation source: seawater | place: Indian Ocean: North | collected 2010 | reverse complement strand
GGCTTCGGTCTCATCACAGCTTTGGCACAGCTGGGCATGGCGCGCGGTGGCAGCACGATCTTCGTGCTGGCCATGACGTTGCTGATCGGAGCCGGCACCGCTGGGTTACTGAGCAGCAGCAACCTCATCACGCAGGTGGGTGCGCCTCAGATTTTGCGAGGAAGGATGGCTGGCTTAAGCCAGATTGCCTTCCTGGGTGGGGGCGGTTTGAGCGGTCTCATCGCAGCACAGCTGACAATCTCCCTCGGACTACCAAGGACCTTTGCCATCACAGGAGGGATCGGAGTTGTCTTGGCGTTGTGGGAAATCTGGCGTCGTGGCGGGACGATGCTGACCGAGGTCAGATCAGCTTGATGCCGCGCAACACAAAACTGATGACGGCAGCGGTGACAAGGCCGGCACCGACAAGACCCAGATAGATGACGACGCCCATGGCTGTCACAAATGGCTGCAACCATTAGATCAGAAACCGAAGCTCAGATAGTCAGATCCGCTTTAAGATTCCGCACAACGAAATCAAATGGGATCGGACGGTTCTCTCCCAAGGGTCGACCGCAGGCAACAGACACTCACCTCCACGCCACGGATCATGCGCACCCTTTTCATCTATCCCCTGTTCCCGAAAACCTTCTGGAGCTACGAAAAAATTCTGGAGCTGGTGAACCGCAAGGTTCTGCTTCCTCCCTTAGGTCTCGTCACGGTGGCGGCACTGCTTCCTCAGGAATGGGACATGAAGCTGGTCGACCGCAATGTCCGTGAGATCACCGAGGCCGAGTGGGATTGGGCGGAACTGGTGGTGATTTCCGGGATGATCGTTCAGAAGGACGACATGCAGGCGCAAATTGCTGAAGCCAAGCAGCGGGGCTTGCCGGTGGCCGTGGGTGGCCCTTACGCCAGTTCCACCCCTGATGCCCCTGAAATCGCCCAAGCCGACTTCAAAGTGCTGGACGAAGGTGAAATCACACTTCCTCAATTCGTCGAAGCCATCCAGCGTGGTGACACCAGTGGACGCTTCAGCGCTGAAGGTGACAAACCCGATGTCACCGCAACCCCGATTCCACGCTTCGATTTGCTGGAACTGGATGCCTACGACTCAATGAGCGTGCAGTTTTCACGGGGCTGTCCTTTCAACTGCGAGTTCTGCGACATCATCGTTCTCTATGGACGCAAGCCTCGCACCAAACATCCCGAACAGCTGATCGCCGAGCTGCAGTACCTCCACGACCTGGGATGGAGACGCTCCATCTTTTTGGTGGACGACAACTTCATCGGCAACAAGCGCAACGCCAAGCTGCTGCTTCCGCAGATCAAAACCTGGCAAGAGGAGCGGGGTTACCCCTTCAGCTTCGCCACCGAGGCATCCGTCGACCTTGCTGACGACGATGAAATGATGCGGATGATGCACGAAGCACGCTTCGAAAGTGTGTTTCTTGGCATCGAAACACCGGATGAAGCCAGCCTGGAAACCTCACGCAAAATTCAAAACACTCGCAACCCACTGGATGCGGCGGTCGACCGGATCACCGCCAACGGTATCCGTGTGATGGCTGGATTCATCATCGGTTTCGACGGTGAAAAAGAGGGAGCAGGCCGTCGCATCGTCGAGTTCGTCACACGCACTGGCATCCCCGCCGCGATGATGGGAATGCTGCAAGCGCTTCCCAATACAGCGCTTTGGCATCGCCTTGAGAAAGAGGGCCGACTGATTCAAGACAAGGACGCCGCCAAAGGCGTTAATCAGACCAACCTGTTGAACTTCAAGCCGACGCGACCGATCCGCGACATTGCCAACGAATACGTGGAGGCGTTCTGTGAGCTCTATGAACCCAATGCCTACATGGATCGGGTGTATTCCTACTATTTGAAAATGGGAGCCCCGCGTTGGAAAGGGAGCGCATCCCTACCCACCTGGACCGACATCCGAGCTCTCTCCATCGTGGTGTGGCGCCAGGGAATGAAACGCAGCACCCGCAGTCGCTTCTGGCGGTACATGCTGAGCATGGCCCGGCGCAACCCGGCCATGCTTGAGCAATTCCTGGTGGTGCTGGCCCACAACGAGCATTTCCTCGAGTACCGCGCGATCGTTCAGCAAGAAATCCGCGAACAACTGGAATCCCTTCCGCCTGAGGAGCCCAGCGCACCCAGGGAATTGCAACCGGCCTGAGTTTCGCCTCAGTCCTGCACGTAGGGTTCGCCGTTGTTCAGGCAACCCTCGGCCTTCTGCAGCTCTCGCCCCAGATAAAGGGCATGGTCAAGGCGACTGAGGGGATGAGGCCCATCACCTTCGGTGAGAGCAATCCCGAGCTCCTTGGCCGTGCGGCCGCGAAAGCTGCGGCTGGCTTGTCTCGGGCCACCACCGCGGCAGGCCAGCACTTCACCAGTCTCCGGATCTGTCGCTCGACCTTTGTCGTCCACATCATTGCTGTAATGCTCAACCACCAGTTCAGCGGCATCAGCATCCACCTTGATCAGGAAATAACCGCAGGGATCGAGGTCGATAAAGCGTTGCGACAGCTGGTCGTCGAGCGATGAAGGGACGGTTTTCATCCAATCACCCTACAAATCGAAGTCTCAAAGCCCCAACGCTGGGGGATCGGATCGGAAGGGGAGCTCAGCATTGATCGCCTCGATCTCCTCCTGCATCAGGCCGTTGGCCCGAGGCAACCAGGAGCGAATGAGAGCCTCCATGCGTGGTTCGTACCAGCGATGCAGGCTGGTGTGGGGTCTGGCCACAAAACCACGGCGGCGTTTGTGGCTGCCACCGGCCCCAGGATCGAAGCTCATGAGCCCTTGCTGCAGAGCCCACTCGATGGGGGAGTAATAACAGACCTCGAAATGAAGACAGTCAATCTCCTCGTCGCTTCCCCAGTAGCGCCCCCAGAGATGTCGCGCATCCTGCACGCAGAGCGACATGGCTACGGGGTCAAAGGGGTCACCTCGATGGGCACTAAACAGCACCACATGGTGAGCGAGAGCAGGCTCGATCAATTGATCGAAAAACGAGGCCTGAAGATATTTGCTTCCCCAGACCCCCCAACGCGAGCAATGCTGTTCGTAGAAACCATGCATCCGCGATAGCAAGGCTGGAGTGAGAGCCTCACCAGTAATGGGAGTCACGCTGAGCCCAGCCTTGTGCACAGCTTTGCGCTCTCGCTTGATGTTGCGCCGCTGATTGGCGTTAAAACCAGCGAGATAATCGCTGAAATCAGTCTGTCCATCAGCGGTCCACAGGCTCTGCTGATTCACCCAAGCCGCACAGCCAGCCGCCTCAGCGAGTGGCTTCCAGGTGGGATCCACATAGAGAAAATTGCAACTGAGGATCTCGTTCCGGGCAGCAAACTCATCGATCAGGCGAAGCATCACGGCCGTGAGCTCCTGGGGATCCTCCTGTGGGTGGAGATGAAAGCGGTACCCCTGGATTGGACTGACAGGGCTCATGCCGATCAGCTTGGGGTAATAGCGAAGGCCAAGATCGCCAGCCAGACGCGCGAACGACTGATCAAAAACAAATTCGCCATAACTGTGGCCCTTGAGATACAGAGGGGCAAACGCAACGAGTTGCTCCTCTCTCCACACCGAAAGGTGGAGAGGCTGCCAGCCCTGATCCGGCGCCACACTTCCGGAATGTTCAAGCGCCGCTAGCCAGCTCCATCGGTAAAAGGGACTGACGTGTTCATCCAGCAAGTTGTCCCACTGCTGCCGCGAGATCTCACGGATGCTGCGATGCCAACGAGCCGTAAGCGATGCCATCCGGGGCCAGGGTCAACGACTCAGGCTCGACCCTAACCAGCAACTTTGAAACGAGCGGCGATGGCAAGGACCGAGCTATCAGACCAAGGATGTCGTCTTGGACGATTGACTCTGTCGTCATCGTCCTACTGGACGTCTTCCCCTAGTGCTGCTCGTCGTGTTTGGGACACTCCACAGCACCAACCTGCGCACCCAGGCGGGAGTGCTGAAACCGGTGCTGCAGCTGCTGCAGCCCATCGTCGACAACCACTGACGGATCAATGCTGAAGCCTGGCGGCGCGGGCGATCGACAGGGAGTGAGCCTCTGAAACATGGGTGCGCCAGGCCGCGGAATAGCCCTACCGATCACTGGCCCATCCCGGTTTAGGAACGCGTCAACCGATTGCGGCGGTAGTGCACCAACACTTCGTTTTCACCCAGATCTCGAAGTTCATGCAGATGCCAGGCTCCTGCTTCCATCAAAGAATCTGGCAGCAAAGAGCCGTTGGCTGGCAGCCAGCTGAAGGGCCCTCCGAGCACACGGGGGCAAAGGGTCAACTGAAGTTCATCGACCACGTCCTGCGCCAAGAGGGATTGACACAGTTGGGACCCTCCCAGCAGCAGCAACTGGGTCCAGCCTTGGGCGCTCAAACGGTTCAAGGTGTCTTGCCAAGAGGGGGTCAAGCGATGGCCCGCCTGAAAACCAGGTGCGACCAGCCCCATGGGTGTCAGCAAATGCCGTTCAAAGGGTTGCTGAAAGAACGGCCACTCCAGAGGGAACTCTCCCGTGCGACTGACCACCACAGCCACCGGCTGAGGGCAACGGGTCGCCGTGATGCGTTGCTGGAGAAGATCGGTCGCACGGATCAAACAACTGCAGCGATGGGCACGCAAGGTGCCGGCACCGACCAAGACAGCATCACTCCAGGCCAGGGCCTCTTCCAAAACACGTCGATCGCCGGATCCGCCCAGCTGGGCCGCACCACCGGATGGTGGTGCTAGGCGCCCATCAAGACTGATCGCCAACACGAGGCGAACGGTGATGGGCTCAGCTGGCAAGGTCCTGATCAGACCGGAGCCACCGCTTCAAGCGACGCTGGCGTCATCTCCAACAGCGGTGTTTCGGCATACACCTCTGCCGCATTGTTGGGACTCTCCTGTAGACGGATCTTGTGCAGATGAGCACCAATGGCCTTGATGGGTGCCGACAGACGATCGGCGATGTGAAGAGCGATGTTCTCAGCGGTAGGGACGCACTCCTCAAAGAAAGGAACATCTTTATTTAAAAAGGTGTGATCGAAAGGCTCCACCACGAGGTCATCGACCAGACGCTGCAGCGCCGAAAGGTCGCAGACCATTCCGGTGCGAGGGTCAATAGCTCCGCGGACTGTCACATCCACCAAGTAGTTGTGGCCATGACCGTGCGGGCGGGCACATTTGCCGTAGATGCGCTCGTTCTCTTCCTGGCTCAACTCCGGGCGCGCCAGTCGGTGAGCAGCTGCGAAATGGGTGCGGATGGTGAGAAAGGCGTCCATGGGATGTCCGAGGTAGTCGGCCCAGAGGCCCGGTTGTTCGTAAAGGCGTAAGGCCGTGATCGGCAGATGCGGACTCAACCGAGTCCAGATCTGACGGACCAGTGCTTCGGTGGTGGGAAGGCATCCATCTGGACGGGATACGTCGAACTCGGGCCATGCCTCGTTCAAGAAACGGAAGTCCAGTTGTCCAGTGACCTCATTGCGGATGGCGTGCTTGACCTCAGAGAGGTTGAGCACCATGCCGTCTTCATCGAGGCCTCCGGCCATGGACACGATCAATTCGTAGTTATGACCATGTCCTGGTGCCAGAGCACAGGGGCCGAACTGTGCAGCATTGTCGTCAGCGGAGAGTTCCGGCAGCCAATAACGGTGGCTGGCACTGAAGCAAGCCCGACGTGTGATGACACAACCGCGGCCACGGCCATGCCGTGCAGTCGACTTCGTTTCAGTCATGTGACGGTTCGGCCAGAAGGCATCCTAATGAGCTAACGGCGAATTCGAGTCATGGCCGAGATCATTCCAACCCTGCGACAACGCCTGGGGGGAAGAAGCCTTTATCTCGTGGGAATGATGGGAAGCGGGAAAAGCAGCACGGGCAGGCCCCTGGCGGAAAAGCTCGGATATGGCTTTGTGGACTCGGATTCGGTGATTGCGCAGCTGGCGGGTTGCTCCATTCCTGAGATCTTTCAGCGGGATGGGGAAGCGGGGTTCCGAAAACTGGAGACCCAGGTTCTGAGCGCCATCAGCGAACATCACTCTCTGGTGGTGGCAACGGGAGGCGGCGTGGTCACCCGCTCGGAAAACTGGGGGGTCATGCATCAAGGCATCGTGATCTGGCTTGATGTGGAACGCGAGCAACTGCTGAAGCGGCTTGAAGCTGACAGCACCCCACGACCACTGCTCCAAGAAGCCGATCCCGCTCAGGCTCTCGACAGGATTCTCAACGCGAGACGTCCGCAGTACGGCGAAGCCGATCTAACCGTGGTGATCGAGGAAGAAACACCGGACGTCGTGGCTGATGGCATCCTGCAGCTGCTGCCAAACCTGATCAAAGACCCGCCCAAACAACGGCCGGAATGAAGCTCAAGCGCTCGGCGGTTCCAGTCGGACCGCGTACCACTGCAGGGAAAAACCTGGCGAGACCTCCAGTTCACAGGCTGTGTCGAGAAGACGGGAGGCCGCCTGCTCCGGACTCGCGCACGCCTTCAGATCCGCCGGCCAAGGGTCCAGTCCGCGCAGACGCTGCGCCAGCCATGCCAGGGTGTCGCCTGCACTGAGAAGCTGTTCCGGTTCTCCGGGCACCAGCACCACGTAGTGATCAAGCGATCGGATCAGAGGATCAGACATGGTGAAACCGCTGTTGGCACTGCTACTCACCATGGTGCTGCAGCTTGCGCACGTCGACTCCGCAGCCGCCGACGATCGCGACCAGGTTTTTCTGGAGCAACGATTCAGCAACTGGCCCGAATGGACTTTGCCGGCTCCGTTGCCGAGACCCCGTGGCCGCCAGGATCTGATCTATCCCAAGTGGTTTGACGGCACCTGGAAAGTGCGAAGCGAACAGCTCGATGACCGAGGTCATCCCCAAAGTGGAGATGAGCCGCTGATCCATCACGCCCGCTTCCGGCTCAACCAACGTGGTGATCTGGTGGGCGACCGGGTGTTCAATGCCCATTCCGTTGGTGAAGCACTGCTAGGCACTCAGTTGCTCAGCGTTGAACAGGATCCTGATCAGGTGAACCGTCAGCTGGCCCGGCTGAAGGGAGATCTGATGCTGGAGACGACCGTGATCGGTCGCAGAGAAAGCAACCCCAGAGAGAGTGCAGTCTTCTTCAGCGATGAGCTGGCACTGCAGGTGCTTCACGGCCCCGCAGCGCCTCGGATCAGCCGCATCGAAACGCTCACCCGCTATGAGCGGTGTGGTGCTGCGATTTGCGCCGATCAACGCCAGGTCAGCCATGCGGGTCCAGGCCTTGAGAGAGATTCAACGCTTGAGGGGCGCAGCAGCCGATTTCAGCTCACCCTCACACCGTTGTCGCTGGATCCTGCTGGAGTAAGCGCTCCTCCAGCTGATCTCGCCAGTGGAACAACGACTGCAGTCTCGGGTGATCGCTGATCCCAGGAACGCCGCGGCCAGCCAGCGCAGAGCCTGCAGATGATGGGAAACGCAGAAGCGACAACTGCGCCGCCACCGACAGATCAGCGAGGCTCAGAGCATCACCCACCAGTACTCCAGCGGCATCGATGGCATCAGCCATGGTGCAAAGGCTGCTGAGCATGGAGGCCCGCTGCTCCTGACCGAGCAAATCGCCAACACCGCTTAGCCAACCACCGGGCAGCCCTGACATCACCTGACGAACAGGTGACGGCACATCGTCTGGAAGCAGCGCATCTCGAAGCAGTGGGTCATCGACTGCGGCCTGCAACAAGGCTGCACGAGCTGCTGCTGCCAGGGTCGTATCAGCCCAGTCCTCCATCAGCTCCACCTGGGCACGCAGACGGGGCTCATCAGGAATCAGAACAGGCACTGGCTCAAGCGTCTCGAGATAACGGCAAATGGCACTGGAATCGGCCACCACGTGATCACCGTCCACCAACACAGGCACCTGACGTTGCCCCGACAACCTGAACACCGCGATCTGACCGATGCCGGGAGTGACCTCCACCTCTCTAAAACTGAGTCCTTTCGACTGCAGCGCCATCCGCACCTTCAGACAGAAAGCCGAATGACGGAACTGATGAAGCTCCAGCATGTCCACGCCGGGTCAAGAGCCGGCAGAGTAGCCATCAAGTCCTGCCTCTCGCCATCGCCATGCGCGATTTTTTCCTCAACGTGACGCGATACCCGCGCTATCTGATCACCTTTGGCCTCGGTGTCATCACTTCCGTCGCAGAGCCGCTGGCACGACGACGCAGCAATCCGATCACTGCCGTCGCTTTGATCGGGGCGCTGATCAGCGGCTTCCTCAGCGTGAGTTTCGTGCTGCGTGCCATGGTGTCTTCAGCACCACAACTCTGAAATGGCCCCCGGACGTCGGGTTGAACGCGTGGCCGCCCTGATCCGTCGGGAGACCAGCGAACTGCTGATTAACGGCATCCGGGACGAGCGGGTGCACCAGGGCATGGTGAGCATCACCAACGTGGAGGTGAGCGGCGACCTTCAGCACTGCAAGATCTTCGTCAGTGTTTTGGCTGATGGAGAAGCCCGCAGCCAAGTGATGGACGGACTTGAGGCCGCCAGTGGTTATTTGCGCGGCGAGCTTGGCCGTCGACTACAGATGCGTCGCGCCCCCGAAGTGGTGTTTCAACTCGACCGTGGTCTTGAAAAAGGCACCTCCGTGTTGAGCCTTCTCGGTGAACTGGAGCGTGAGCGACAGATCCGAGGAGAGATTCCCGTCGGCAGTGATGACAATTCCGGACAAACCGGAAATGAACACAGCTGAACGCCGCCGGGCTGTCGCCCAGCTGCTGGTGGTTCGAGCCAGTGGCCATGCGAGTGACAGGCAACGGCGCTACCCCCGCTGGGAACTCAACAACGCTGCCCTGCAAGAGCTGCTGGAAGCTGGTGTGGGGGGAGTGATCCTCCTGGGGGGAAGCGCCACGGATCTTCAGCAGCGTTGCCGAAGTTTGCGCCACTGGGCTGGTCACTCCGACCTGCTGCTGTGCGCCGATGTCGAGGAAGGCGTGGGCCAGCGGTTTGAAGGCGCTTCCTGGCTTGTGCCGCCCATGGCGCTGGGACGGCTGCAGACGAAAGAGCCCGACAAAGCCGTGGCTTTGGCCGAACGCTATGGACGCATCACGGGAGAGCAGGCCAAACGCTGCGGGCTGAACTGGGTACTGGGCCCGGTCTGCGACGTCAACAGCAACCCGGCCAACCCTGTGATCAATGTGCGGGCCTGGGGGCAGAACGCACACGGGGTCGCCGATCTAGCGGAGGCGTTTCAACGGGGCCTGCGCAGCAGCGGGGTTCTGGGATGTGCAAAACATTTCCCCGGACACGGTGACACCGCACAGGACTCACATCTGGAGCTGCCGGTGATCTGCCACTCCCGCGAGCGCTTGAAACAGCTGGAGCTGATTCCCTTTCAACGACTGATCGCCGCTGAGGTCGCCTCCGTGATGACGGCCCATCTGCTGGTGCCGTCCTTGGATGACCAACAACCTGCCACGCTCTCCAAGCCAGTCCTGACCGATCTGTTGCGGCAGGACCTGGGCTTCCAGGGGCTTGTGGTGACCGATGCCTTAGTCATGGAAGCCATCAGCCGACATGTGGGACCTGGAGAGGCGGCGGTGCAGGCCTTTGAAGCAGGTTCCGATCTGATCCTGATGCCTGCGGATGCGCATGCGGCGATCGATGCCATCTGTGCCGCCCTCGACAGCGGAAGGATTCCCGAATCACGCCTGCACGAATCGATGCAGAGGCGTCAGGAGGCTCTCAAGAGCTGTTCAAAGCTGGAGCCTGGAACGCCTGGCCATGCAATCGAAACCGAAGCCGACCATGCCTTGGCAATGGAGTTGGTGGAACGCTCCCTGGAAACCCAAGGTCCTTCACTTTCACCCACAGCACAGCAGGCAGGCATGAACCTCATCCGGGTGGATGGCGTGCTGCCCTGCCCGGTGCTGCGGGCTGATTCAGCAGCGGTCACAGCGCCGGAGAGCCTTGGCTACGAAACTCGGATCTGCCACGACAAGGGACTGTCGCCATGGGCAGATCACGGTGATCCAAACGAACCCCTGGACCTGGTGGCACTGGGAGATGGCGTGGTCTTTCTGCAGTTGTTCCTGCGCGGCAATCCCTTCCGGGGCGCTCAGGAACGCAGCGAGCCTTGGGCGGAAGCCATTGAGCAACTCCTCCGGCATGAACGCCTGGCAGGACTGATCGTTTACGGGTGTCCCTACCGCTGGGATGCACTGCGAAGCCTTTTACCAGCGTCCACTCCCGCTGGTTATAGCCCCGGGCAAATGCCCGAAGCTCAGGAATGCCTGCTCACCAAGATGATGGGCACGACACCTGCACAGACTGGAATCAGGGACTTCACCGACTGAACGCCGCACGACGAGTCTGTGGCAGAACGACGGGAGGAATATCCCCTTAATCTCAGCGCCAGTGTTCAGGGCCGCCATGCTCAGCCTCTCGATGATCGTGCGCGATGAAGCGACGCGGATCGAGGCCTGCCTGCGCTCCGTGCATGACTTTGTCGATGAGATGGTCGTCGTCGACACCGGGTCCACGGACGAGACGGTGGCATTGGCGCAAGCCTGCGGAGCCCGAGTGGAGCACCTGACATGGCCGGGTGACTTTGCACCCGCACGGAATGCAGCACTGGAACATGTGAAGGGGGATTGGGTGCTGGTGCTCGATGCCGACGAGCAGCTCCGCACAGAAGCGATTCCCAAGTTGAAAGCCCTGATGGCCCAGCCGGATGTACTGGTGATCAATCTGCTCAGGCATGAGCTGGGTGCGGCGATGGCGCCTTACTCCAATGTGAGCCGCCTGTTCCGAAGACATCCCCGCATTCAATGGAGCAGGCCTTATCACTCCATGATCGATGAGAGCGTCGCAGCTCTGATGAGCGACGAGCCCCAGTGGCGCATTGCCAATTGCGCCGAACCGGCACTCCTCCATGACGGCTATCGCCCCGAGCTCCTCTCGGGCACCGACAAGGCTGAGCGTCTGCGTCAATCGATGGAACGGTGGCTGGAGGACCAACCCAGTGATCCCTATGCCTGCGCCAAACTCGGCGCCTTAGAAGTGAGTGAAGGGAATCGCGATCGAGGCATCACGCTGCTGCGCCAAGGCTTGAAGATGCTGCCAGGAGGCGAGGCCTTCATTGCCGAGCGCTATGAACTGCTC
>MDSZ01169634.1_pt1 | contig 11119 bp, 8 predicted proteins | sample 811201 | NCBI WGS metagenome assembly MDSZ01 (sample SAMN05326647, study PRJNA326480) | marine metagenome | isolation source: seawater | place: Indian Ocean: North | collected 2010 | reverse complement strand
GGCTTGCAGCGGTGACTTCTTACACCGATCCTGGATATGATGCAAACGCTCAAGATATGATTGCTGGTTGGGTTGCAGAATCAGAAATTTATTCTGTTAGACCTGGTGGATTAGACCTTGGGCAAATGGCACAAAAGGTTATGTGGGGAGCAATAGCTTACTGGCAAGGAACATCAAAATATATGTCCAAAATCCCAGATGATGATAACACAGTCTCTGATGAAGGAGATCCGTACACAGCGATGGAGCACCATTGGGATGAGTCGTTTGGGTATTTTGGTGCTGCTCGTGATTTTAACACAGGGTATTCCGACGATACTGATAGAAAAACAGATCCATACAATGATTCGAATGGGGATGGCCTAATCGATTTCAAATCAGAGTATAATGCTGGCTGGGCTGTTACTGCAGCAAAGAGAGATCTTGTTGACGGAGTATCTGTGGACTACGACTTCACGAAAACGATTTTTGATGCATATTTAGAGGGAAGAACTTTGATTTATAATCAAGCGCCTTTAGCAGACATACTGACCCAAAGAGATATTATCCTCAACAACTGGGAAAAAGTAGTCGCAGCAGTATCGATCCATTATATTAATGACACAATGAGCGATCTTGAAGCGCTTATAACTGCCGCTGATACATCATTAGCTTGGGATAATCTTCCCGCTGAAGGCTCAGGGTATAAATACAATATACACTGGGCAGAAATGAGAGCATACGCACATGGATTAATTTATAATGATTTTAAATTGATCTCAGATGCTGATATTGCAACTGTTCTTGGTTACATGGGAACTGCACCAGCTTATAATGATGGCGCAGATTTCTCTGCAATGCAAACTTTGCATGACAATTTAGCGTTAGCTAAACCAATTCTTCAGGCTGCATATGGATTCTCAGATGCTCATATGGCAAACTGGTAAATTATAGCAAAACCAAATTGTAGTACTATAAGGGGTCCAAACAAAGGGCCCCTTATTTTTTTATATTCCAACCCGTGATATCATCCTTAAAAAAGCAAAAACTTTTTTTTATTTTGCTAATCATTTGCATTACATCAAGAATTGCAACAGGTATATATTATATTGAGGATATTGATAGTCTCAGATTTGCACTAAGTATCAAAGAATATGATATTGCAAAATTGCAACCACATTTTCCAGGCTATCCAATATTCTGTTTTTGTGTAAAAGCTGTATATTTTTTTGTAGGCAGTCTAGGATTATCATTTTCTATAATTGGAGGAATTTCATTATTCATAATAATATATTTTTCATTACATTTATTTCAGATTCATTTGAATACCTATTCTGGAATTATTTTTACCGGTATAATTTTTCTAAATCCACTTTTTTGGTTAATGAGCAATCGATTCATGCCAGATCTTATGGGGTTATCAATTTCTATTGCGGTGCTTTATTTTTTGACTATTAAGTCTAATGAATCAAAGTTTTTAATATTTGGATTCATTCTTGCTGGAATACTTGTAGGAACGAGATTATCATATATACCTTTATTAATACTACCAATAATTATTCATTTGTTAAAAAGTGATAGGAAATACTATCTTCTTTTTATTTTCAGTATTGGTTGTCTTATTTGGCTGGTTCCATTGGTATGGTTAACGGGACTAAGTGATCTTTTTCAATCAGCAATGAAACAAACTGGTGGTCATTTTTCAGATTTTGGGGGTACTATTATTACTGAAGGAATGTGGGGAAAAAGGATAATAAGTATAACAAGGTCTATTTGGGCAGATGGTTTAGGGGGATATTGGTTTGGGAGATCTTTTCAGACACTATTACTATCGTTCCCAATGGCATATTTTTTATATCAGGGCATGAGAAAAAAGATAATCTATGATATGGATGAAAATACCGCGATAATTATAGGCTCGTTTGTAATATATTTAATTTGGATACTATTCTTTCAGAATGTTATTTATAAAAGCAGGCATGTTCTACCTCTTATTATAATCTGTATTGTTCTAATAAATAATGGTATTCAAAACATAAGAGATAAAGATCAAATATTCTTTATAGTTACAGTATTATTTTTTTTGGGTTTGATGAATACAACATTTGTTCTAGTTAAGCAGCATATGAGACCAAGTGCGATCTCTAGTTTAAAAGATCATCTTATAAATCAAAATGAAAAAGAAACTATCGTGAGCATTCCGCTCATCAATTACTATTTAAAATACCATGGATTAAAAAATCAATTTATAAACATAGAAAATGAAAATGATGTTAAACAAATAAAATTATTAGATAAGAAAAAGTTAATTTTGATTGGAAATTTTAAGAAAAGTTTTCACGATAATTATCAGGTCGATGATCAGATTAATTTTTACCATAATCCTTATGTCAACAGAATGTGGTCTGAAATAAATATGTATAAAATGATAAAATAAAATATGAAAAAAAATAAAAGCTTACATTTAGATATACTTGGAGCTGGTCCAGCAGGAATTGGCATAGGTTACTACGCAAAAAAAAATAAAATTCCGTTTTCCTTGTTTGAAAGATCAAATCGCGTGGGTGGAAATTGTAAAACAATAATTAATGGTGATTATCGTTACGATATGGGAGCTCATAGATTGCATGACAAAATTGATAATATTACAACTGAAATAAAGAATTTACTGGGTGATGAATTGTTGAAAATTGAGGCACCTAGTAAAATCTATTATAAAGGATCCGCTATTGATTTTCCTCTAAATGTTAGTAACCTTGTAAAAAATTTAGATAAGACTCAAATATTAAAGATAGCATATGAAAAGTTGTATAATCTCATCCAAGGCACTAAAAAAATAAATAGTTTTAAAGATCTAGCTTACAAAAATTATGGTAAAACTTTATCAAAATTATTTCTGATTAATTATACTGAGAAGCTGTGGGGCGAAAAGGCAGATGAATTAGATCCAAATATTTCAGGGAATAGATTAAAAAATCTTGATTTAATTTCATTGATTAAATCATCAATAATGCATAATCCCAATCCCAAACATCTTGATGGTTCATTTTATTATCCAATGTATGGATTTGGAACAATATTTGAAAGAATGTCAGAAAATATAGGATTGGAGAATATTCATTTTAACTCTAGAGTGGAGAGAATAATTCACGATGGAAAAAATATTAAAGAAATACATTATAATGGGAAGGAATCTCATATCGAAGGGTATGTCATAAACACACTACCAATAAATATACTACCAGGAATTTTTGATCCACCTCCTCCAACTAAAGTTATTGGTTCATTGGAAAGTATAAAATACAGAAATGTTAGATTATGCATTATTTATTTGAATATTCCAAATTTAACGAATAATGCATCCATATATTTCCCCGAAACTAAATTCCCTTTTAACAGAATATATGAACCCAAAAATAGAAGTGCGAAAATGGCACCAAAAGAAAAAACGTGTATTATTGTAGAGACTTCAACTGGGGAGAGTAATAAGACCAATTTTATTTCTGATGAAGAGCATTATGAAAAAATTAAAAAATACCTTATCCAGGAAGCATTTATTAAAGAAAGTGATATAATTAAATATGAAATAGGTTTTATAAAAAATGCATATCCCATAATGAACGTGGGGATAGATAAACAAATAAAAAGTGCGCTATCATATTTTACTTCTTTTAAAAATCACTGTATGCATGGAAGGAATGCGCAATTTCGATACATTCATGTTCATGATCTATTGGAAAGCTCTAAAAACCTTATAAATCAATTAAATAGTTAGAAAGTACTAGTCTTTTCGCATGTAATAAATAATTTGCATATAATATGTTTCATACGCTAACATCTTATTGAGAATGAGTCTCATTATATAATAAGATATTTTTAACGCTGTGAAACATATTCTAGTAAAAAAAATTGTTATTTTATTTATTTCATTAAAATTTCTTTTTCCTCAAGAAAGTGGGGAATCAATGTGCCAACTTGCTGATGACGATACAAGAGTTGTCATTGCTGGAGGGTCTATAACTGAAATTTTTTATTTATTAGATATTCAAGATCGAATCGTTGCGCTTGATATCACATCCAACTACCCAGCTGAGACAAAACAATTTCCTTCTATTGGATATGTAAGAATGCTGTCTACTGAAGGATTACTATCAATGAGTCCATCAATTATTTTAGGCGAGAATGATATGGGCCCACCAAATGTCATAGAACAGGTCAAAAGCACTGGTATTGACCTTCGAATTATTCCTGAAAAAAAATCACTTGCTGGTATATTAGATAAAATAATGTGTGTTGCAAGTATAATGGATGTTGCATCTGAAGCAGAAAAATTGATTAATAATACTTTTATTGACATAGTGATTGAAATTGAACAGAACAGGACAGAAATCCTAAAGAAAAATATATCAGCAATGGTAATATATTCAATGCAAGGTACTTCACCAATTGTATCAGGCGCAGGAGAATCTGGTGATGCATTTTTACAATTGATTGGAGCTAAAAATGCATTTGCGTCTTTTGAAGGATGGAAACCTGCTAGCGCAGAATCAATTATTGCAAATAATCCAGATTATATTATTGTCACAAATCGTTTGCTTAAAAGATACTCAAACTTAGAAGAACTAAGGAACCATCCAGCTCTAGCACAAACTAACGCTACTAAAAATAATCAAATTATTGCAAAAGATGGCATGGCTATGATGGGTTTTGGTCCAAGAACGCTTGATTGTGCCTTAGAAGTTTCAAAAATATTCGCGGGTAATTAAAAATTGATACAAGGGGAAAGAGTTCTAAATATAAGGTATGTTAAACCAAATCAACTTTCCTTAATTGGAGGTCTAATTATATTACTTCTGATATCCTTTTTATTGGGATTAACAATGGGAAGTTATTCAGTTCCTACTTTAGATATATTAACAGGAGATTTGACAACAATACAAAAAACTGTTTTAACTCAAATCAGAGCACCGAGAGTAATTTTAGCAGGTTTTGTGGGAGCTTCACTTTCACTTTCTGGAGCATCACTGCAGGGCTTATTTAGAAACCCATTAGCTGATCCTGGTTTAATAGGAGTATCTGCAGGAGCAGCTTTGGGCGCAACAACAATAATTGTACTAAGTAATCATTTTGTTCCTGAGAATTTAGCGGGTCCATTTTTGCTACCCATTGCTGCAATATGTGGTGCGTCTCTTGTTATAATTTTACTTTTTGTTCTAACGAAAGGATTTAACACACAAGGGACAAGCTACATGTTGCTCATAGGAATTGCAATAAACTCACTTGCTGGAGTGTGTATCGGTATTTTAACATACATTAGCAGTGATGCCGAACTAAGAAGTTTAACATTTTGGACAATGGGTAGTTTTGGAGGAGTGAGTTGGACATTACTAATACCTGCAGTGATAATCATAACTCTCTTTCTCATTTGGGCTATTCCCTCGTCACGAAATCTTGATTTATTGCAACTTGGCGAAATAGAGGCTCAGAGGCTAGGTGTAAATCTAAAAAAGTTGAGGTTCAATATAGTTCTCTCGTCTGCAGTAATCGTCGGAATAAGTGTGTCATTGTCAGGCATGATTGGCTTTGTTGGATTAGTTATTCCTCATTTATCACGGTTATTAGGAGGAGTAAATCATACTTATTTATTAATATCTTCAGCAATTGCTGGATCTAGTCTAATGATATTTGCCGATCTCATTGCGAGAACATTCGTGCAGCCTGCAGAACTGCCAGTAGGACTAATTACAAGCGCTATTGGTTCTCCCTTTTTTTTATACTTAATCATCAACAATAGAAAAATATGAGTATTAATATTAATTCAGTTTCCTACGAAATTAATGGAGTAAGCATAATCAAAAATATTTCATTAGAAATAAAACCAGGTGAATTTATAACAGTACTAGGACCAAATGGTTCTGGAAAATCAACTCTTCTTAAAATTGTTTCAGGTGATTTATCTCCCTCATTTGGTAACGTGACGATTGATGATATTCATTTAAGTGGGATGGATATGAAGCAGCAAGCTTTAAAAAGAAGTGTGATGTCCCAATCTCAACAAATTTTGTATGATTATTCTGTAGAAGAAATTATTGAAATGGGATGGGTAGATAATGGACAGATTGATAATAATGAAAAAACAAAACAGAAAGTTGGTATAGTAGCAGAAGAGTGTCATGTTTCCCATTTGCTAAGTAGAAACTTCAATACTTTATCTGGTGGAGAACAAAGGAGGGTTCACTTTGCTAGAACTTTACTACAAATAAATCATGATTATAAGGACATTGGCTCTAGATATATGCTTCTTGATGAACCCACTGCAAATTTGGATCTAAGCCACGAACTTAAATTGATACGTTTATTAAAAAAAAAATCAAAAGAGGGCATTGGTATTTTATTAATAATACATGATTTAAATTTAGCATCAAAGTTTTCGAATAAAATTGCAATCTTAAGCAAAGGATTCTTGTCGGCAATTGGAACACCATCCGAGGTGTTTAACAACAAGTTATTGAGTAATATTTTTGGTTTACCTATGACAGTCAATCCTGAAACGTTAAGAGTCACCTATTTCTAACTTGTAAGGGGTAAATATGAATAACTATAATAAAGGGCATGAAAGAGATGCTGTAAAATTTTATAGGTCGGATAGAGCAGCTATATTATCTACAATATCAAAAACCCATAAAGGATATCCTTTTGGAAGTTTTGTTACATATACAACTGGATGGGATAGAACTATATTTTTATATCTAAGTGATCTTGCTGATCACACAAAAAACCTCAAAAATGATCGTAAATCTTGCATTACCATCTTGAAAAAAAATACTGAAGGCGATATCCAAAATAGTGCAAGACTAACATTGATTGGGGATCTAGAAATTGTTTCAGATAATATAAATAAAAGATGCAAAGATAGGTTTCATAAAATTTTTCCAGAGAGTAAAGCGTATGCTCAGATGCATGATTTTAATTTTTACCAAATTACCGTTAACCAGGCAAGGTGGATCGGTGGATTTGGAAAGATTTCATGGCTTGATACTAAAAATTGGAGCAGACTTCCAATTGAATGGTATAACAATGAACAAAGCATGATAGATCACATGAATGAGGACCATGCGAATACGATAAAATCAGCTTTACATGCGCAACACGGTGTTGAGGACCATGATGCTATAATGATAGCGCTTTCAATTGATGGCTATTACATAAGATCAAAAAATGATTTGTTTTTTATAAACTTTGATTGCCCTGTTTTTTCATCAACTGATTATAGAAATATGTTGATTGATTTATCAAAAAAATACAGATCTTATGAGATTTAATATCAAAACTAAACAAAAATATTAAAAACATGTGTTAAAGTAAGACAATCCTAACCATGGTATTATAATATAAAGAGATCCCTTTAATGTGAAAAATAAAAATAAAATGACTACTACTTTCAACCCTCTTTCTTTGATAAGTGTTTTGATCCCACCGCGTTTTAGGGACTCTTTGCATGATTTAATAAACTCAGATTTCAATAATTTCAAAATGATAAATTCTAATTACAGGTATTTAACCTAGAGGTAATAATATTGGGCAAACTATTACTTAAAATTAAGTTAGGCAACTTGATGATGAGTGGTCTGAATATTTTTTTCCTTCAAATTGTGAATATCAAATAGTTTCATAAGTGCGACAATTAATTGGTCAATGTCATTTTTTGAGTGTTTCGGGGTAATGGTAATTCTTAAACGAGCAGACCCTTCAGGCACTGTCGGATAAAAAATTGGTTGAATATAACAATTATAACGTTCTAGGAGCAATTTTGAATACAATTTGGCTTTTTCAGTACTGTATGTGAGAATGGGAATTATGTGACTATTACTATCGATAAAAGGAATTTCAGCAAATTTTAGCTTTTGCTTAAAATATTTTGCCTTACTAAAAATATCAATGCGCTCCTTATCAAGAGTCTCTACTATTTCTATACTTTTTGTTGCGGCAGCTGCTACTGAGGGCATCATGGAGGTAGTAAAGATAAATCCTGATGCAAAAGATTTTACAAAATCGATGATTATCTGATCGGCGACAATGTATCCTCCTATCTGGCCAAAGCCTTTTGCAAGAGTTCCATTTATAATATCAACGTCTTTTGATACATTATATTTTTCTGCAATTCCTCTTCCGCCTCTACCATACAACCCCACAGCGTGAACTTCATCAAGGTAGGTTAGTGCATTATATTTTTTTGCAAGTTTTATATATTCTGATATATTGGTCTCCGTGCCATCCATTGAATATAATGATTCAAAAACAATGATCTTAGGTCGATTAATATCTTGGTAAGCAAGTAGTTCTTCTAAATGACCTAGATCATTATGCTTAAATATAGAGCATGAGGCTTTGGAATTTTTTATTCCTTCGATTAGAGAGGCATGGTTTAACTCATCAGAAAAAACTTTTATATTTTTAATTTTTTTACATATTGTAGCAAGTGTTGTCTGATTAGCAACATATGCTGAAGTAAAAATTAACGCAGAGTCTCGTTCATGAAAATCTGCTAATTTTTTTTCAAGTCGTTCATGGTATGGAGTCGTCCCCGAAATATTTCGGGTTCCACCTGATCCTGTTCCTACTTCTTTTATTACGGTTATCATTTCATCAACGACATCCTTATGATGGCTCATATTTAAATAATCATTTGAACACCATATAGTAGTATCAGAATCTATCTTACTTTCATCTAGTTTTTGACTTGGCAATTCTATTGTTGTAAATGGAAATGTTTCTTGATATCTATAAATAGATGTAAAGGTCCTGCCATATCCTTTAGATTCGAAACTATTTAATTGCTCTTTTAGTAACTGTTTGTAGTCCATTGCATTTTATGTTTTAGATCTAAACAAATTTTGTTTAGAATGCGCGGTCGAAAATACGAATATAACGTCAGCTTAAACAAATAGAAGATCAAAATATTGCAAAAAATAAAAATTATGTCTAGAGCTAGTATGCTAGCAAAAATACAAGCAAAAATAGTAGGCAAAAAATTACAAAGCGTCTATCCTGAACTCATCATTGAATATTACACTTCTACTACTATCGCTGATAGGGATATACAGATGAATATCTCAAAATCTGAGAGTACTGGACTTTTCACAAGGGATATAAGCAGAAAAATTATTAGCGGGGAATTTGATATTGCTGTTCACTCTTGGAAAGATCTACCAGTAGATCTGCCAAAAGAGACAAAAATTATTGGCACGATAAAAAGGGGGGATATACGAGATATTTTAATTATCAAAAACAACACAGCCTTATGCAGTGATAGAGACACCATCGAAATACTTTCATCTTCGCCAAGGAGGAAGCATAATCTAAAATTATATCTATCAAAACTTGTTCCATTTAATTTCAATCATTTATCTTTTCTGGATGTAAGAGGAAATATTGAAACAAGACTTAAAAAATTTAAAAATGGGAGTTCTGATGGCATTGTTATTGCCAAAGTCGCTATTGACAGGATTCTTGAATCAAATGATGATAAATCGAAAAATTTGATTAATAAAATTTTACAAAATAATAAATGGCTTATTTTGCCCCTTTCAGTATTTCCAACTGCTCCCGGGCAAGGTGCAATTGCAATCGAATCCAGAACCGATAGATCAGATCTCAAAGAAATTATCAGCAAAATAAATGATCGTGATGTATTTTATGATGTAATGGAAGAAAAAAAGATTCTAAGTAAGCATGGTGGTGGTTGCCAACAAAAGATTGGAGTTTCAATCTATTCAAAGAGAGGAAAAAAGATCTTCTCGATGAAAGGTCAAACAGAGGAAGGCGATAATATTAATAAATACAAATTTGCAAAATCTCTACCAGATAAAAATTTTAGAACAGTTTCTGAAGATCTGCTATATCCATTGAAAAGTGATAAAAATCTATTCAACCGCAATAAAATCTCGAATAGTGATAAAATAAGTAAGTTGGAGAATAGTTTCATCTATCTAAGCCGAAAAAACGTTTTAGACGATGTATCCAGTATAAACAGTAATAATTTTATATGGACTAGTGGGTTAAAGTGTTGGCAATATGTATCAAGTTTGGGTTACTGGGTCAATGGCACTAGTGATAGCCTAGGTAATATCAATACGCAGGACATTAAAAATTTACTACCAGATAGCATTTCACAATACAATTTGAGTCATTCAAAAGCTATATCATCAGATTATGAACTCATCTCGACTTATGAATTGAAAATTGATGAGGAGGTTGTTAAAAACCTTAAAATTCAGGATAAAAAATATTTTTATTGGATGAGCTCAGCGCAATTTGATATTATATACAAGCATTATCCTAATATTGTAAATGCAAATCACAGTTGTGGATTTGGTAAAACATACGATTATTTAAAAACTAAATTACCAAAACCAGATAAAATTAATTGTTTTTTATCATACGACCATTGGTTGTCTTACTACAAAAAAAAAAGAGAGATAAGATGAATCAAAAATTTATAAAATTACTAAGAGGTATTCCGCAATCAACACCACCAATTTGGTTTATGCGACAAGCTGGTAGATACCACTCACATTATCAAAACCTAAGAAAAAGACATTCCTTTGAGGAACTTTGCAAAACTCCAGAGCTTGCAGCAGAGGTTGCGTGCGGACCAATGACTGATTTTGATTATGATATCGCAATCTTATTTAGTGATATATTATTCCCTCTTGAGTTATTGGGTTTAAAATTAAGCTATCAGCCAGGCCCTACTTTTGAAAATTATTTGACAGAACAACATATAAATCTAAATATAGATGATGATGAGGTGGAGGAAAAATTAAATTTTCAAACTAAAGCCCTTGATTTAACAAGGAAATCTTTAGAAAAAAATAAAAGCCTTGTTGGGTTTGTCGGAGGTCCTTGGACTGTTTTATCTTATGGAATGAACATGAAGAATGAGCATTCAATAACGATTAATAAGAAAGATAGCATAATAGAAAAATTATTGTATAATACTATGTTTCCGATTTTAAGGAAAAATATTCAAATGCAGATCGATGAAGGAGCTGAATTGGTATACGTTTTCGATACAAATAGTATTCAATTAGAAAAAGAATATTTTCTTGGAACTTATATGGAAAAAATGAAATCAGAT
>MDSZ01227479.1_pt1 | contig 11120 bp, 7 predicted proteins | sample 811201 | NCBI WGS metagenome assembly MDSZ01 (sample SAMN05326647, study PRJNA326480) | marine metagenome | isolation source: seawater | place: Indian Ocean: North | collected 2010 | reverse complement strand
ACTAGGTAGCAATTTACATATTTGAACCCAAGTGAAATCGGCAACCGGTGAGCATTCCTCCTACCACTGATCTTTGCTCTCTTTCTTCTTTAGCTTACCGCGCCGGTCGTTATAGCGGTGAGGGCAGCCTGTCCCTAACTTGATCTACCTACCAATCATAGCCTCCCACTCGAGCCTGGGATTGGCTGTGCACTTACATTAGATCTCTGTGTGGTTCCCGAGCTTATCGGTGCTGGGAGAATTCTAGTTCTTGTCATGAGTAAACTGGCGCGCTCGCTCCGTAAAAAGCGCCTAAAGATTATTGGTAATCATCTTCGTTACAGCGTTTTCCAACTGCTCTCCAGCCATACGGCGGTCACCATGACCGGTGGCCACCGCCGGCATCGCAACAGCACTCGCGATTAAAAGTACCACTTAATAGAGTCGGTTCATCCTATTATCTTTAGCGCTAAACGGCGTCTTTTTGTCGATTAAGCATTGATACTCAGGCGCGCAAAATTCCGTCGGTTAAGTGAACAACAACGGATTTTAAAAATGCCAGCAAGGCTTTCTCCAGACTTAGAAATTCGAAATTTTTTGTAGAATTGGCAGCCCGCGTCGAGCCTCTGGCTGAATCTAATACTGTCTTGCTCGGATGATCAAACACGAAGCGTAGCAAATAAAACGCTATCTGCAGACCATTCAAAATCTTATTAAAACCATCTGTTTCGTTAGACATTGAATCCCTCATTCCCCAGACAGGTCTCGGGAACGAGGTGTCGCTCTCAAAGCGTGATGTATTCAAGCAGATCAAAATTGACCAGGCAGAAATCGGGTGTTTGTGATGCTGCGGAGGCAAGGATCCAAGTATCGTGTAGGGCATGCGACAGAGTGCGGAGGTTACTAACATCAAATGGTCAATCGACATGACTTCCACGATCACAAATACTTTTTGCAGCACCCGCCGCATTAAGACACTAAAACTATCTTGAAGATTCATTGCGTGAAACCATAGGGAAGCCACTCAAAGTGGACTTAATCGGCAAGTTTGCTACCTTAGATATGTGACTACTAGTGCAGACAGGGGACGAGGTAATGAGATCTTTATTCGTTTTAGTAATAAGCAGTGCATTGGTCTTAACAGGATGCTCCGCGCCCGAGCCGGAAATTAAGCTAATTCCATTAACCACCACGTCACCAGAGGCCGAAAAGCTCATGAAAGAGGTGATGTTGAACGAGGAGGAGTTTCGGCAAGACGAGAATGAGTCCATCCTCGCTGAAATACTGTTACTGGATCCAGATTTTGCGTTTGCAAAGATGTATGCACCCCGCTACTTCGTTAGCGACCCTGCCAACGCTAAAGCCATCTTCCTATCAGGCTATGAGGATCTACAAGCTGTCTCCCCTGTCGAGCAGAAAATAATGAGTGCAATGCACGCGGGGTTCTTAGAGGGAGACAACATCAAGCGCAGCGAAATCTTGGACGAACTCGTTGCAGCGTATCCAGACTACTATCAGTTAAGGCTGATGTCTGCGAATAGTTATAACGATCTCGCGAATCCAAGTATGGTCGACGAGCGATTGGTCGAAGCCGCGGAAATCCATCCAAAATCATTTTATGCATTCACTCGGCGGGCGATGCTGCATTTCCCCGTTGGTGCTTTTTTTGTGAATTTGCCTGTGGAGGATCGCAATTTAAGCGAGGCGAAAGGCCTACTAGATACCGCCCAAAGTATTCTTCCGAACAGCCCAATTCCTAACCGTTTTCTGGGAAATATTTACAGAAATGAAGGTGACCTCGACGCTGCTTTGGCAGCCTACAAGGCAACTGTCGACCTAATTGAAAATAAACAAAGCAGATTTTATTCCGAGGCTCAGTTGATGGTCGGACACGCGCTCACATTTAAAGGCGATTATGAAGAGGCTAGAGTCGCATATAAGAGGGGTTTTGATGCGTCTCCTGATCTCTGGTGGAAGTTTCAAGTAGGGATGTACAGTGCACAGAGCCATCTGTTTGAACGGCAATACGGTAAAGCAGTCATCAGTCTGGTCGAGCATAAAAAAGCGTCGCAAGAGTTTGGAGACAGTGACGAGCTAAAATTGCGGTTCGCACGAAATGTTGAGGAAGCTAAATTCAGGGCTCTTAGCCACAGCTTAGATGAACAAGGTGCAAGAGCGGCAATCGATGCGTTTACTGCATTATCAGAAGAAATTTCTGAGATGGAGAAATCACGTGCAGAGTCAGCGGAGGAGCGGTCAAGAATCAAGAGGCAAGTGGATCAAAGAGTCGCATCTCTAAATATTTGGTTCGATATTCTATTTGCAAAATTTGATGACGCGAAGGAGAGGTTATCTTCTTTCAAAGCGGTGGCAGAGACTGGGCTTGCTAGTGATCCAAATGCATTAGTACCTTATTTGAAGTTGCGAGCTCATTTACATTTGATGGAAGGCAATCCAGAGCAAGCAATTGAAGTTTACTCTAATGTCCCTCAAACGCTATTAGATGACGATGTCTACCATTCCTACTTCTTCGCGCTGGCGAAAAAAGCCGTTGGAGAGTTGGATGAAAGCAGACAGATTCTAGAATACATAAGTGGATACTACTTCTATGATTGGGGTTCGGCACTGGTGCGCAACTTAGTTGAGGACCAACTCGCTTCATGGTGAACTCAGCATGCGGGCATTAGCTTACCTACTTCTAGTAGTTTCTTTTATTACAACTGGCAGTCTTAGGGCTAAGGCATTTGATAGCGCCGCAGTCGACCTGAGTTCGCGTAAAATAACCTCTCTAGAAGTAGACCATCGCGGAGCCGTTTGGGTTGGCACGGATGAGGGCTTAAACCTTCGCACCAACGGCAGAACTTACAAGTTTTACGCCGACATTACTAATAAGCACTCACTGCTTGATTCCGACATCGAGAGCCTCACGACGACTCCAGACGGCACTGCAGTAGCACTCAGCGCATCTGGTCTGAGTTTCTTTAATGAGTCGGCGTTCAACTTCACTCAGGCGCCCCTCGACTCCGAACCAACTGGACTTTTTTTTGATCCCATTGAGTTCCAATATTGGGCCACAACAGAGAAAGCTGGTATCGCATTGCTAAATCGCGATATGTCACACAGCGCCACATACAAAACTGATCCCTTAAATCCGCTTTCAATCTCTACATCCTCCTTTGAGGTGGTAACTCAACAACACTTTGACTTTTCGAACGAGGAAAAAATATATGTAGCCACTAAAAACGGGTTTAATATTTTTGATAGAGCAAAAAAAACATTCAAACGTTTTTTTAAGAGAGAGGGATCGCCTCTGCTTTCTAGTCACATCAGATATTTACATCGCTTGAACCCGTCTACCTTGCTGGTCATCACAGATAAGGGAATCAACTCTTTCGATACTATCAAACAAGAATTTGATGAGCAGGTTATATATTTTGACGTGCCTATTTTGGATATTCTTGGCGTTAGCGAAGAGCACTTTTTACTTCGGACATCTAATAAGATCACGTTAGTGGAGCTGAATTGGCTTGGCCAACCAAGCCTCTCGATACGTAGAAATTTAGATGTAGGATTTGACAGAAAAATTACGACTCAAGGCGAAAATATTTTTATATGGAGTGAAAAAGAACTACAAGTTTTTAATACTCAACTAAAGCTTGAAAACACCTACTACTTACCATCTCGAATCTCCAGCGTCCAAGCCTCGGGCTCACGGATCGTAGTTGGAACGTCGGATGGCTTAGAAATAATCAATTCTGAAGCTTCTCCGGTTTCGTCAAAGCCCGCAAAAGAGCTTTTATTTTTTGAAAATACAGGACGACATTTGGTTCAAGTTTTCAAAGGCTATTTAAAAGTAACCGAAGCGAGGTCAAGAATCGACAACATCACTTACTTTGCCGATGAGTTAACTTTATCTCCTTCAGATAAGTTCGCTGCAAATGATGATTATGTGTTTATTGTCTCAAACAATTCAATGCATATCTTTAGTATATCGAGTGGAACTGAAGTGATTGTTGGCTTCCCCGTGGGAGTCGAAGGTGCCCCGGTATCCAACTTAAAAGTGATCGAAAACGAGATATTTCTGTCTTCAGGCAACGGTGTGCAGCGGCTAGTTTTGGATATAAACCAGAATTCAGATAGTGAAGACCAAAGGTTATTTCAGAAAAATGAATATTTTGAGTTTAATCCCCTTTTAAATAAAGACATCCCGAGATCGTTTTCAGATATTGCAGTGATCAACAATCAAGTCTGGATCACTAGTAAAGATTTTGGTCTTTCAGTCCATGAGCGAAATTTAAATATACAAATTAAAAATTTTCAATATTCAGAAGGTGACCTTAGAACTCTCGCATCAAACTCTGTCGAAAAAATTGTTCCAGATATCGATAAAAATTTAATCTATCTAAGTACCAAGGGAGAAGGCTTATTTGTTTATGACATGGAAGCCGAGATCTTCAGTCAAATCAGCACAAAGGAACGGTTGCTTTCAAACAATATTTATGACTTGTTGCTCGACTCAGAGGGCACACTTTGGATACTAACAGGCGATGGAGTTAATTATTTTAGAGACCAGAAGGTCTTAAATGTAAGTGTGGAAGACGGTTTCACAGTAACAAGTTATCTTGATTCAGCAATGCATGAAATCGACGGTAAAATTCGAATCGTAAGTTCTAATCTGTATCAGACTTTTGATCCACTCGATATATATAGTGACCCGGCTGTTTATCAGCTTTACGTCGCACGGGTAATTGGTGTCGACAACCTCAATCAAAGTTATCCGCTGCCAGTCGACGAGACTCATACAATTGAGATTCCTCACGAGGTTACGGGGCTGAAGGTTGAACTCTTTTCTGATCAGACTCACAAGGAGCGGTTAATCCACTACGCATATAATCGCGGAGGGTTGGGTGAAGAAATTTTTAATGGAAACAATCAGACTGTGGAGGTGTTTTCACTCCCGTTCTACGAAACAACGATTAGTTTTTCTAGCTTTGATGCTTACGGTACGCAAAACGCAAACGACTTGTCTCTTACCGTGATACGACGCCCACCCTGGTGGTTACGTTATGAAATTTTTGTAGCATATCTACTGATGACTATGGTTTTAATCGCTTTCGTAGTCCGATATCGCGAGAGGCGCCAAAAGGAGTTTCTTGAAAGCCAAAGAAAGACTGCTGAACTTGAGGAGGCAAAAGCACTGCAATTGAGTCTATTACCGAAGACTCTACCCAACGACAAGAGCTTGGAAATAAGCGCATACCTCCGCTCCGCAAATGAAGTAGGAGGTGATTATTATGACTTCTATCCCTCGCCAAGCGGACTCTTCGCAATTTGCGGTGACGCTACCGGCCATGGTGTGATCTCCGGTATTATGGTGTCGGTTACCAAAGCCGGTTTAAACGGCATCGCCTTGTCGGAGCCGGGTGAGATACTGCGTAAACTTAATTTAATCGTAAAGCGTGTAAATTTTGGCCGGCTTCGCATGAGCCTTAACATCGCTAAAGTTTGCGAATCTACAGTGCAAATAAGCTCAGCTGCCATGCCGCCACTATTCCTCTATTCGTCGAGTCGGAATGAGACGGTCGAAATTTTAGAGGCTAATTTACCTTTGGGTGGGCTCAGCACGGAAAGTTTTGGGACGCAAGAATTTCCATTTAATACGAATGACGTGCTAGTTATGGTCTCTGACGGGCTTCCAGAGCTTCCAAACTCTGACGGTGAACTCTTGGGTTACAGAAAGATTTATGAAACGATTGAGGAAATATCAGCTACTGGGAGCGCTGAAGTCGTCAAGAACGCGTTGGTAGCTCTTTCAAGAGACTGGTCGTCAGAGGACTGTATACCCGACGACATCACCATTGTGGTCATAAAACGCTTAGCCCAGAGCTAACGAGAGGGTTTGTGTTTATAGGACCAAATTTCGACTGGCAAAGCCTTACCTTTAACTCGCAGCGGAGACATCTTTTCAAAACCAGTTAGGCCCCCAGAAAAATGATCATATACAGAGCGTGAGATCAAAATCTCACCCGGTGATGCATTATCGCACAGCCGCGATGCTATATTCACCTCATCTCCAATTACCGTGTAATTCATTTGGCGCTTTGACCCAATATTTCCAGAGACCACCTGCCCAAAATTTATACCAATACCCATTTTAAGTCGCTGGAACCCTTCAGCCTCAATTTTTTCATTCAAAGTATCTAACGTTTCAAACATCTTCAACGCCGTTTTTACTGCATTATCTATGTCGGAATCACTTTTTGTCGGCGCACCATAAAGAACCATAAGTTCATCACCAACTATCTTATCGAGCACCCCTCCGTGCTGAAATACTAAGTCTATCATCACTTCAAAATACTGATTTAAAATGTTAAGTATCTGCTCAGGTGTCATCCTCTCTGACATCTGCGTAAATCCTCGGAGATCACTGAATAAAACACAAACCTCCTGCTGTTTGCCTGACATTTCAAAATCACCATTTTGATTTAAAACGGTGTCAACAATATCCTTAGAAACGTATCGCTTAAATGTTGCAGTTATCTTACTTAATGCCGATAAATCCTCCAGCGAGATTACAAAACCATCAACCTCACCAAACTCCGTATATACTGGCGAAAAAGTCAGATTAACATTACGTCCAGTTTCACTCTGGTCAAATATCAATGAGTTTTCAACATAAAGTTGCTGCGGATTAACCTCCAAGTTACTCAATGTGGATATTACGTCGTTATTTTTTTCAAAGACCGCCGCATAATGCTGATCTCTAATTTCGTCATAGGTAAGACCCAAAATTCTCTCGGCTGCCAGATTGACATATTCTATTTCACCGAAAGGATTTAGCTTTATCAGGCCAGTAGTTACTGACGACATGATGCTATCAACTAATTTACTGCTCTTATTCAGAGAATCAAGCAGACTAAGATTACGATGCACTAGGCTTATTTTTTTCGTTAGATTATTGCACAGTCTCAAATCCATATTATGGAATTTCGTCAAGCCTAGTCTGGTCTCTTTATCTATTGCAATTATGCAACCAATAAGTTCATCGTGATCGATAATTGGGCAGACTAATGCGTTTTTCGTTACTCCTTTCAATAAATTATGTCCATCGTCAGCACCAAAAATACCGCCGTTTTCGACGTATTCTCTTTGCAACAGAAGCTGTAGTAGTCCCCTTTTTTTGGTAAGAGGACCTTTTGGTAACTCGCTTTCACCCATGTTTATATGAGCTATCGGGCTAAATACACCAGAGCTAGATTCCCGCAACAAAATCATGCCCTTCGATGCGTTTAAGACGGATACAATAGTGAAGAGTAACGTGGTGTATGTCTCATCAGTCATCGACGGAGACCCGTCCAAAATGCTCATGATATCGATAAGTGACTCGACCTCTAAAGTTTTGTATCGAAGCTCAGACGAAGTACGATTTAATTTCCTTTGGGCACGAGCCCTTACCAGACTTACTTCTATGTCGCTCAATAAGCGAATTAAATGAGGTTCGAAATTTTTAGCGTGGCTACATACTAAATAACCGATTCGTGTGCCATCTAGTAGGATCGGGTGAACTTGGAATTCAGCTGCTGGATCACTGAGTTGTAGTAATAGAGTAAGCGGATGTTCGTGGTCAATAATAAACGGATAGTCATTTGTAGCAATCTCGTAGATCTCGGAGTCCGAAACATAAAAGGCGCTACCCCCAGCCGTCGTGACAGTAGATTTGGCGGCGAAAAAAACCAATCTAATTACGATTGGATCGTAACGTATTTCGTAATCTGAGATTAAGGTAGATAGCTCAGTCTTTACCACGGTTTCCTTAACCAGTTAGAGACGACTTTTCGATTAGTCAGGCCATAGCTTGAACTGCGCTCTCCTGCGAGTCATAGGTTGCGCAGTATTTTGTAAGCCCCATTATATTGAACGTTTTCTCTACAATGGGTGTTAGAGAGCAGAACGCAAGGCTGCCGTCGACCTCTTGCAGCTCTTCAATTAACTCGATCAAGATCGACGCGCCGATGCTGTTGACGATATTCGAGTGCTCTAAGTTTATGATTACCTTGTCAACGCCCTGGCCAATATTGGTTTTAGAAACTTCTAAAATCTCTTCTCCAAGGTCTTTATTTAAATATCCCTGTGTCTTTAAAATCAAGAGCTTCCCATTAATTTCGATATTAACAATACTATTCATTATTCTCTCGATTTTTTACCATAGTTACTGTAGTGCCGGTGTGATCAGACTCGAAGCTTACGGAATCCATTAATTCCTTGATAAGCATTACCCCCCAACCACGCTTACGCTCGCCTGTATTGAGCTTTGATTCGATGTTTGGAATATCCACACTTCCGGTATCGAATCCAGTCCCCTTATCTGTAACCTTGATAGTAAGTTTGTTTTCGCTTATCAGAAAATGTATGAAGACCTCACTATTCGTTTGTGAGTGCTCAAATGCATTTATACAAGCTTCAATCAGGGCCATCGATATTTCACCACTCTTTTCGTCACCTAGCTGCATGTGTTTTGCGACTACTTCAGCCGTCTGTGTGGCGACAAGTTCCATGTTTTGAAGTATTGGTAACTTTAGTTCGACCGTAGAGTCTTGAGCTTCAATTTGTGTCATTGTTGTAATCCTAACGCTCGGCCAAATAAGACATTAACTGTGCTAATAATACCTAATGTACTCTGTTGTGTGAAATTCTCAAAGACTTTCGCCAGTCTAAGCAGTTCGCTCACTGTATGATTAGATTCTCAGATCTTAGGGACCAATAATCTTTGCCCAAGTTTGCAGTGAGAAAGTGATTACGATCTGAAGCGTCGTGACACCTTCATGTGAGCGCAAGTGCTCGATCCAGGTAGGTTGCGGGAAAAATGGATTTTGTGTAAAGGTGACAACGTTTTTTGCCCTCACGCCAAGTCAATAAGGTTGTTGCACGCAAACAAAACGACAAGAGGCGCGTGCAGTGAGTTAATGACGCCGATGGCATTTTGAGCTTTTGGCGAAGTCTAAGCTCTATAAAGAGAAAGGAGATATTCGTTGGTGCTACCAACGCTTACCTGATGTGCTTGGCATGTGTACTCTTAACAAGTAGTTTTTCTTGCAGGCACTTACCTTTGAAAATTACGAGTACGGTTTTCGTGCATTGACAGATTAGTGTATTCAATTGGAGATACAGGCCTCCATCCCCAAGTTGATTCTTATGGCAGATTAGTATGATAGTACGACGGCATCTTAGGCTTGATAAAACTCTAAAGTTTTCATGGAAAAATATTCTGTTTAGTAGCATATGCGGCGGTGTAGCCTGCATTGCGCACCATTATTTAGGTATAACATCTTTTTTCATTCCTCCAGCTGTTGTGGCGATTCTGGGTACTGCTTTAGCCATAATATTGGGCTTCCGAAACTCAGCCGGCTACGAACGATGGTGGGAAGCCAGAGAGATTTGGGGAGGTATTGCGAGTGAAAGCAGGACTTTTACCCGCCAAGCCATGACTATTGTTGATCCGAAAAACTATTCTGACGAACTCTGGGAAGTTGCCGCCTCAGCAGTAAAGCAACAGCTGGCTTGGGTAAATGCGATGAGACTTCAGTTACGGGGTATTACGGATCCCGGCGTATGGATTGAGGATGTGGGCCAGCATCTGTCTGCAGCTGACTTTGAAATGATGCTCATCAAAGAGAATAGAGTAACTCATATAGGTATGATTAACGGTAATACAATCAAAGAGCTACAAGCCCACGATAGTATGGACATTTTCAGTTATATCCAAATGGATGACACCATCACGCGACTCACCGGTTTACAAGGCAGAGCAGAAAAAATAAAGAATACACCTCTGCCTCGGCCCTACGACTACTACACCTTGGCATTCTTGGGCTTGTTTACATTGCTGTTTCCGTTTGCCTTCATCGGGGATTTCACTGCGGTAGGAATGCCGTGGGGCATTGCACCCATTACGGTTGTGGTTAGCTGGTTTTTTTATCAACTCTACGCTTTTGGCTACGCCCTCTCTAATCCTTTTGAAAATTTTGAGACAGATGTTCCTCTCGATGCGATTTGTCGGGAAATCGAAATTGACTTAAAGGAGGTTATCTCCGTAGACAGTATTCCAGCTAAATTGCAGGCTGTTGATGGAGTTTTAACTTAAATAATGATCGAATTTGCCGGTAGGAAATCCCTATACTGCAGGCTACTTGAATGATCGCATCCGCAAAGAACTTGACATACCTACTTACTGGCCGTCGCGGATCATTCGCCTTAGCAATTGTAATACTTCTGTTCTCGATTTTCGTCATCAGATCCCCTTTGGATCGATTTTCTGTTGACCTCCTACACCTCTTCACACCTCCATATTCGGAGAGTGATGAAGTCGTTGTGATAGCTATTGATGAGGCAACACTGCAGGCTGTAGAAGATCCTTGGCCATGGCCCCGACAATACTATGGTGCAATGCTTAATCGATTAAATGAGCTGGGGGTAACAGCGGTCGGATTTGATATCCAATTTGTTGATGAGATGAGCCCCGAGGGTGATACCTATTTTGCGAACGCCATTGCCGGCTCAAAGAGGGTTGTCCTTGGAAGTGATGTGGTTGAGAGATCAACTGAGTACTTCACAGGAATTATAGTAATGGAGCCCATATCACAACTAACAGAAGCGGGCGCTATCTCTGGGTCAGTGGGTCTGGATCCCGATATTGACGGAATTGTCAGGAAGCCCCCTGATTACAGTCCAAGTTTTTTTGGCCAGTTGGCTGGAGGGGGCGCGGTTCTTCCGCAAGCGAATGGAGACTTTATAAGATATCGCCCATCGGGCTCTTCATTAAAAAAGATTAGTGCTTTACAGCTGCTCATTGAGAGCGGTGTTCGCTCTGAAGACCTGAGTGGTAAATTCGCAATCATAGGGTGGGATACCAAAGCTGTAGTAGATGCAAATAATGGTCAGGTTGACAGGTTTAGAACTCCTTTGAGTCGATTTGGAGGTGGAACACTTTCCGGTGCGGAAGTCCATGCGACCTTGCTTCGAAATGCCTTGAGAAACGATTGGGTTAGTTCGGTACCACCTGTAGCAAATATGGCGTTATGGCTTCTGGTACTCTCCGTAGCTTTTGTGGTGACAAGTTGCAATTCGTTATCGCGGTTAGCTTT
>MDSZ01200832.1_pt1 | contig 11120 bp, 10 predicted proteins | sample 811201 | NCBI WGS metagenome assembly MDSZ01 (sample SAMN05326647, study PRJNA326480) | marine metagenome | isolation source: seawater | place: Indian Ocean: North | collected 2010 | reverse complement strand
TGTATTGGTACTTATTCCAATTTTTATAACTTTAGTAGTGACTAAAAAAATAAAAATAATTATTTTTGACAAGCTAGTCCTACTTGGGTATTCAATATTATCTTTATGGCTATTAAAAAATTTACTCATAAGTGGTTGTATTATTTTCCCTGTTGAATTTTTATGTTTTGATTCTCTTCCTTGGTATCAAAAAAATTATGCATTCAATGAAACAGAGAATATCCGACAATCTTTAAGAGCCTTCAATTTGAATATGGATATTACAGATTGGTTTAGATATTGGACCCAAAAAAATGAATACAACTTTTCTTCAATAGTTAATTTCGTTTTATCATATTTAATCATTTATGTGTATAAATTACTTTTTTACAAGTCAAAGATAAATTTGAACTTTTTTATGAGCTTAATATTTACAATTACATTAATAGCTTATTGGTTCTATTTAGCACCAGATAATAGATTTGGTATTCCATTCTTTATGGTTGCAATAGGTTTAATTTTTTCTAATGTTATAGAAGAAAAAGAAATTAAAAGATTAAATTATGTAAATAAATTCTTAATTATTTTTCTTTTTAGTTTTTGTGTTTTGTTAACACCGAGAATAGATAGTGTAATTTCATTCTTAAACGGCCCCTTTCAAAACGTCAAGATCTCTCAACCTAACACTACAAAATATATTGCAAGAAACTATGGCTATGGAGTTTTTACTTCTGATAAAAGTGAGCAATGTTGGATAAACATAGATTGCTCACCTGACTACTCCCTGCCAACAAAAAAAACTAAATTTATAAATTACAATGCCTTTATTCCAATGTCAAAATAAAAACTTATATAAAAGAATCAAACAGGTGTTTATAATATTTTTTCGTTAGGTGTTTGTCTGTAAATTTTTCGCCTAAAATTTTTGCATTTTGCTTTACTTTATGAATCTCATTTTCGTTTAATTTTAATATTTCATTAATTTTCTCTTTTGATTCTGTAATGTTTGTTGGGTCTATAATAAAACCGTTTTCTCTATCTGTGATTACTTCTGTTGCGTTACTTTGATGACTAGCAATAGTAACTTTACCGAAAAATAATGACTCTAATATTACTACAGGCAATCCCTCCACATCCCCCTCCTTAGTTACCAGGGAAGGAGCAATAAAAAAATCTGATTCTTCAAATAAAAATTTCTTCCGTGCTCTATTTACATATCCTGTAAAGATAACCTTACTTTTATCTATTCCTATCTCTTCTATGCGTTCTTTATAGCTTTGTTTTAAAGGGCCATCTCCAGCAAGAATTAAAAATAAATTATTATTATCTTCTATAAGTTCTTTAAAAATATCAAGAAGACTTTCTACTCCTTTTTTTTCAGCAAATCTACCAATAAACAGAAGATATTTATTTTTATCATGATCCAATTGAATAAATTTATCTGGGTCAGTTTTAAAATAATCTGTATCATTTATTGGCATTGGTACAACTAAACCCTTTTCCTTTTTATAGTGTTTAGTATTTATAGTATTTTTTAAATGTTCTTCTGTCATTGTTGAATCAGAAGTCCAAGCACTTGCTCTACTGATAACGAAATTTGCAATAAATTTTCCAAATATAGGTATCTTTTTCAATATTATTACATCTTGAGCGTGTGTAGTAAAAACAAAAGGAACATTAAACAATATAGAAACAATACAGGTTGTAATCGCCTGAGGCGTGAACCAGTGAGCATAAATAATGTCAGGTTTTACTTTTTTTGTTAAATTAATAAGACTTATTAATTGAAATATTACAAAAAATGGAATTAAAAAATATCTTAATTTGTTTTCTTTTAACGCAGGAAGAATGCCCCTTCCTGCAAGCTTCTCAAATTTTGTGGGCCAAAAATAATGATACCTAACTTCATCAAACTCTTTAAGTTTTTCTATTTTTGTATTGTCGCTATAACTTGGGGCTAAAACGTAGAAATTTAAATCTTTATATTGAGTCTTAAGGTTTACAATCTGATCCCTTACAAAGGTCGGTACTTTGTCTTCATTAGACTTAGGAAGGGTTGAGGTAATAACAACTATTTTTGTCATTTTAAAAATGAACCTTTGTTATCAAAATAGATAATGTTAGCAAGCTTTCTTGAGATAAACACTAATAGCAAAGATATAAATAAAAACTTATGTGAATCAATTGATTCAACTTTATTAATTATATTAAGTACATCACCATTAGATATATCAAGACCAAGATTTGAAAGAATATCTAAAAATCCATCAACTCCAAAAATTGATATAAATATTTTCATAACAATGGCTCCAAAAAAACTAGTAGCAAAAATTATTTGATAACTGTCAAATAAAAAAAATGATTTTATAACGCCTGATAAATATAGGGGTTGTGCAAATCTAGTAACTTCCCCAAAGCTGTTTAATTGATCCATCTCAGAAAGAGATGATAATGGAGAAGTTTCAAAAAATAATACTGCTAAAAACGAAAAGATAGAAAAGACTGTTAAGTATCTAATAGCCCAAATATTTTTATTTATATTTTTAATATTTATTAAAACATAGATAGCAATTGGAACAACCCCAAAGAGATATCGAATTCCAAAAGATGAAGCAACTGTTTCCCACAACAAGACAATTGCAAAAGGCAAACCAATAGAAATTAATATTAATGTATTAGTTATAAAATTTTTAGTATTTACAAACGCATCTCTTAATAAATAAATTATGATAAAAACTAAGACTGGGATAAACCAAATAATTCCAAATTCTTGGGTGTAAAATATTTTGAACAAATTAACCAAATGTTTAGATATCAAGTTATTCATATTGAAAGAATCATTGGCCCATGAAATAGCTGAAAAATCTTGGCCATATGCAGCCTGGGGTCTAATTATAAACTGCCCGTAAATACTTAAACTTATTAAATAATAGGAAATGGAAGATATAAAAGTTCCTATTAAAAAATAGGGATTTTTATGTAATCTATTATTTGACTTTTTAAGTTCAGATATCTTACTTACCCAGAATGGAATTAGAAAAATAAAATAATTTGTATATCTTACTAGTAAGGTTATTAAATAAATAAATGGCAAAACGAATGCAAGTAGATTTCTTCTTTTTATATTCATGTTTGTGTAGAAAATATAGTGTAAGTAGATTAGTAAAGAAACCATAAAAAATTCATAGGAGTGAGTCATGCTGTATCTTTCAAAGGCATAATAATGGACTCCATTACCAAAAATTATTAGTACTAAAAGATACTTGTTAAATTTATTTTTTGATTTATCAATCAATTTACTAAAAAGTAATATAGAAAAAAATACATAGAAAACAGGAGAAAGAGAATAAAGAAAAAGCTTGTACGACATGGTTTCACTGTTACCAATGTTCAATCGTTCTAAAAATATGTCAATATATTTACCTATAAACATAAATGGTGATGCAAGAATTCCGGAACCTACATAATTTCTTGGAGCTATCTTGCCATTATATTCATAAACTTTACCCTCAATATATTCAAGCTGATTATCATAATTAAAATCAAAATCATCAACAATAGTCAATGAGTGAACATAATAAGAGTGATCATCTCCGCAACAGTTTATATCTTTTACAAATCGATAATCAGAACGTAAAGAAAGTAACAAAATTATAAAAATTAAAACTGTAAGAAAGTTTTTTCCTAACTTACTAATTATTAATTTCATTTTTTAAAGCATATCTTTGGTATAAGCTATCAGATTTTATCTTTTCTCTTACAAATTTAAGATCTGCGGGAACATCCACAGCCCTAGTCTCATAATTTAACTCAATTCCATAAATGGCAGAGCCTAGCTCTATTGATCTTAAAAGTTCAACACCTTCAATTTCTTCAAGCTTTGTTGATTTGGAATTATAGAAGCCATTGATTGCATTGGTTGAAAAAGCAACTAATCCTACTTGTTTTTTTAGAATTGCCTTCTCTCTAAAAGTATTTGGAATATCAGATCTTGAGAAATATAAAACTCTATTATCTTTTGCCGTCACTATCTTTACCACGTTTTTCTGTTCTTTCTTTTTAAATAAAAGGTAACCTAATAAAATATCATGTTTTTTGGGATTAAAATTATTTGCAATTTTACTGACATCTTTTGGATTTAACAAAGGCTCATCACCTTGAATATCTACAACAATGTCATTTGAGCTTAGCTTTAATTTCTTAACAGCTTCTCCACATCTCTCAGTTCCATTTTTGTGTTTTTTACTAGTCATAATACATTTAATATTTAAATCGTTTGAAATACTCTGAATTTCTTTGCTATCAGTACATATATATACATCATCTAAATCAGCTTCTAAAGATCTAAAATAAACATGCGCAAACATTGGTAGCGAGCCGATCATTTCAAGAGGCTTATTTGGCAAGCGAGTGCTTTCCAGCCTGCAAGGAATTAATCCTATTTTTTTCATATTTGACAATGATATAATACATTTATAATTTTTACTAAAGTTAAGAAAGATTTTGAAGTTTAACAAATACAATCCAGCACATTATATTACTTATTTTTTATCATTAATAAGTCTTTTTTTAGCTACATTGCTTTATTTATTTAATAAAAAGAAAAATAATGTAATTATTTTTACAGGCCACAAGTTAATTGGAAATATAGAAATATTGATAAAATCAGAAAGTTTAAAATACAATAAATATTATTTAACTTTTTCTTTGAAAGATTATACAAGTCTTTCAAAGAAAAAAAACAATATACTGTTATCTTTTAATCCTTTTCATTTATTGATATTACTGAAGTCAAAACTAATTATTTCAAGTCATGGTTTGGTTTTACATAAGTCATTAAAAAAATATTTTAATTTAAAAACAATCTCAACTGGGCATGCAATAAAAAGTAACAACAACTCTGAAATACTAAAAGAATTATATCACTTTGATGAAGTCTGGCTGTTTTCTAACTTTGAAAAAAAAATTTATATAGAAGAATGTAATTATAAAATTCAAAACCTTGAAGTTACTGGGTTTCCTAGAATTGATGCGTTATGCGATCTCTATTTAAAAAAAAATGAAATTAAAAGTGCGTACGGTTTTAATGACCAAGATAAGCTAATACTTTATGCGCCTACAGATGATAGAAAAAATCAAGAATATTTAAATAGTATTTTTTCTTTACAAAACCTAGATTTATACAAATTTTTTAATGGGATATCTGAAGAATTAAACCTGAAATTTTTGCTTAAATATCACATAAATACAAAACTTAATGGTGAAATAATTGAATATATTAATAAATCAAAAAACTTAATAAGACACGAGAACTCCAGTAATTATCCTGATATATATAGTTTGGCTATTTCCGATATTTTAATAACCGACTGGTCCAGCATATTTGTCGATTCCCTAGCTATTTCAATTCCAATTATATTTTTAGATACACCTAGAGCATATACAGATTCAGGAGTATCAAAAGTATTCAACAATCAATTAATTGAGAGAAAGAATAATTATGAAGAGATCTCGAAGGGCCTAACTAAGTTAATCAATGATAATTTTTTGTTTGATAAAAATTTAAATGAATTGAAAAAAATAATATATGAAGATAAATATGAAAATAACAATATATCAAGGTGTATTAAAAGAATAGAAAGTATCTTATGAAAATAAAAACTTTAATAACGTATTTTATGACTTTCGTAGCGATTTTTTTTATTGCCTTTCAGATATATAAAAATATTGAAATTCTTGAGACTGTAAAATATATTCCGACTTACTTTATTTTAATTATATTTTTTTATGTTTTGAGATTAATTAGTAGAGCTTATACAAATCATTATTTATATAAGAATGTGAATATTGATTTACCTTTCTTTGATTCACTTACTATTACATTAATCAATGGTCTTGGTAATTATCTTGGTCCACTAAAAGCAGGCTCAGGAATGAAGGTTGCTTACTTAAATAAAAAATTTAATTTAAAGATAATTGATTATATGAGTATAAATACTCAATATTCATCGATTTACTTTATTGGGTCCGCTTCAATAGCTACAGTTATCATAATCTTGAAATCAAATGAGAATCAGAGTATGTATGCTGTATTACTTGTTTTTCTTATTTCAATTTTCATATTATCCATATATTTAATTAGGAAAATAAATTTAAATACACTAGAAAATTCAAAAATTTATTTTATCGAGAAGTTAATCAAGATTATAAAATTTGAATCTATAAAAAATAACAAACTAAATATATTTTTATTTACATCTCTACATGCTTTGTTTGGTTTCTTTGCTATTTATTTTTGCTTAAGCATAATGAGTGTTGATAATACTTTTTTAGATGCAATTTTCATAGGTTCAATGACTCAACTGAGTACGGTAATTAGTGTCACACCAGGGAATATAGGAATTGTAGAAGGAATTTTATTTGTATTTAGAAGTGTTTATACATTAAATCTTGAACAAATTCTTTTATTTAGCGTTATAAGTAGAATTTTTGTTCTTATTGCTATGCTTTTGCTAAATATATTCCTATCAATTAAAGAAAGGATGTCTTAATCTTCTTTTTTTAGAATCCAAATATAGGTAGGTATAAAAAAGAAGAATACTCTAGCAAATAATTTTATAAGTTTATGAATTATACCTTTAGTTCTTATCATGTCCTCTAAATAAAACTTACTCGGTTCATTAATAATTTTTAATGTATAATCAATAATTACAAACTTGCTTACTAACTTTTTTAAGTTTCTTAAAGATAAATGATTTTCATAATAGAAATCACCCTTCTTTGTAATTTTTAAATAAAGATTTGAAATACTCTTTGGAAAGTATGAAAGAAAAAGAAGCTTATAATGTGGCTCCATAGGCTGAAATTTATTACCAGCTGCAAAGTAACAAACTCCCTCTGGCTTTAACAATCTATAAATATTGTCTAGAAGAACTCTTGAGTCAGGAACATGTTCATATACATGTGAACATACAATTACATCATAATTTTTACTACTCTCAAATTCTTCAATCGGAACTGCTTGAAATAGAACATTGTTCTTTTTATTATTTAAATTTGCATACTCAATTGCTTTTTTATCAATGTCAATTCCATCAATTTTTAAAAAATAATCTGCAAAATAATTAGTTATGATTCCCGTGGAACAACCAATTTCTAAAACTATTTTGTCATCTATTTGGCCAAAGTAGTCTTTTAAAACAGCAACTGTCTTTCTTGCTTTATTAGCTCTACTTTCTTCACTAAACATCAATGGTTGTAATGAGGAATAGTCTTCTTGGTAGTTAACCATGTTTTAACTTTATCTTAAAACAAAAATAAAATATTTAAATTATTAATCATTTCTCATAATTTAAAAACAAATTAAACAAAGATAGTATTATTTCACTAGTGAAATACAAACACATATGTTTTGATCTTGATGGGGTTCTAATTAACTCATTACCAATCATGAAACTATCGTGGGAAAAATGCAATTTAGATATACCTTTTTCAGAATATGAACAACTAATTGGAATTCCTTTTTTTGATATTTTAGAAAAACTAAAAATAGATCAAAAAGAATGGGAGAAAATCAAAAATCTCTATGACAAAACATCATCCCAAGAAATAGATAAAGTTGAAAAATTTGAAAATGTGGATGAATTATTTTCTTTCCTTGATACAGAAAAAATAACATACTCCCTATTTACTTCAAAAACAAAGCAAAGAACCATTCAAATTAAAAATAAATTATTTGAAGATAATCATTTTTTAGAAATTGTAACACCTGAAGATCTGGATAAAAATTCAGGAAAACCTAAGGGAGTAGGGCTTGAAAAAATAATGAATAAGCTCAAATTGTTAAATGGTGAAGTTTTGTATGTAGGAGATACATACTTTGATTATCTATGTGCTAAAGATGTTAAGGTAGATTTTATTTTTGCAGGATGGGGTTATGGTAATAACCCTGGATATGATCTTGTAGAAGCAAATACAATTTTAGAATTTATAAATAAGATAAAAAATTCTTGATTCTTATTTTTACTTCGAAGGTAAATGTTTTGCTTTGTAATTTAATTTTAAAAATAAAGATTTGGTTTGGTAATTATTAGAAAATATATAAAAAATAATTATAAACAAAATTAATATAATTAAATAACTTGTACCAACAACTAATGATTGTACATTTCCAGGATTTGTGCCCTCACTAAAATAAGGTATAAAAAATCTTGACAATAAATATACTCCTGGAACAAAAGACAAAAACATTATTTTATTTAAGAATGAATTTTTGTATAAAAGTATGCTTTTAAGAATTACAAAGAAAGACTTCTTTAAATACTCTGAGTTGTTCTTAAACAGTCTTGACTCTCTTGTTTCAAATGAGTCTGAGATAATAGAAGATGTAACTTTTAGTTTAAATGGATTTGATTGAAATAATGTTTCAAGAGTATAAGTAAATGAATTTGTTGAGAATAGTGCTTCAATTGCTCGGCTTGAATAAACTCTAAAACCCGAGGTTGCATCATGAATTTTTTTACCAATAATATAGCTAATAAATTTTGAGCCTATTTTTTGTAATATTTTTTTTATCCTTGTGAAATGCTCTAATTTATTAAAATCTCTGGCTCCAATATGTATATCTGATCTCTCTTCTATGGATGTATTAAGCATTTCAGGAATATCTTGATAGGGATATTGATTATCAGCATCAAACACAACTAGATAATCAAATGTATTTTCTTTTGCATAAAACATAATGCTGTTGAAGACTTCAGACAAACCATAATTAATTCGACTTTGTATAATTTTCACTTGTCCAACATATTTATCTAATATTTTTGATGTCCTGTCAGTACTCCCATCATTAAAACAAGCTATCTCATAATTGTAATTTTTTGAATCTCTAGTAACTTCCAATAAAGAGTCCAGACAATCCTCAATAGAACCTTCTTCATTAAAGATTGGCACCGCTATAAGTGTTTTAATCATAAATTAATTATATTTAAGTTTGTGTACTGTGAGGTTATATATATATTTATTCATTTTTGCTTATTAGCTTTTTCTTAGCTTATTAAAATGATAAGAAAAATATTCATTTATATTTTTTTTAATATATTCAATAATTATTAAAAACTCGTTTACCTTACTTTTGGTCACTTTATTTTTGAAATTAAAACTATTGCTTCTATTTAAATTATTTATTTTATAAAATTTGTTAGTTGATTTATGTTCTCCTGTTCCGTCAAAACCAATATTTTTAACTAAGGACTTGCTTGGATTTAAACATAATCCACCATTTAAAAATATATGTTGATACCAATATATAGCCCATGTCTTAATTTTCAATTCATCATTCAATATCAACTGATTATGATTATTTTTATTGAATCCATAAAAATTAAATCTCTTTATTGCTTTTTCCTCCGAATAAGGTAGTTTATTTTCAATATTTTTATCTAAATCTTTCCATCTATCTATCCAAGTAGCCCATCCCCAACAATTCATTTCCTGTGTAAAATAGGTTCCCTTATTATAATTAACAATTGTATCCATCGAATAACCACTAATGTGCCAGACATTCTTTTCTTCTTTATATTTATTTAAAGCTAAATTCATATAATTTAAAAAAGTTTCACTAACTAGAAGGTCCTCTTCAAGCACAATAATTTTTTTATATTTATTTAAGACTTCAGTTACTCCTGAAAGAATATTATTTTTTATACCTAAATTTTTTTCTCTAAGAACTACCTCTACTTCACGAAAATCCCAGTTTTTGTTAGATACATCAACTACTTCCTTATTGAGATTTTCATCATTTTCATCTTTATTTTTATCAATATATATGATCAAATTACTGACAGATGATTCTTTATTCTTTTCTAATGATTTAATTAAATTATTTAGATGTTTAGGCCTGTTATGTGCAAAAATAACAATAGGTGAATAATTCATTGATATATTATTATTTTAAACATAAATGTCTGATATGACCATATTAAAGATTTTTACACTAAATTACTCATTTTATACTTGGGAAAAATCAGGAACCCTTGAGAGAGAAATTAAAATATATAGAGAATTAGAAAAAAAGTATAATTTAAATTTTATTTTTTTAACTTACGGAGATAAAACAGAAAAAGAATATGAAAAATATTTTCAAAATTCAAAAATAATTCCTATATATTCACTTGTTAAATATTCAGAATATAAAATAATTAGAATAATCAGAAGCTTTTTTATACCATTTAAAATAAGAAAAGATTTAAAAAATATATCTTTAATAAAGCACAATCAAATGCTTGGTGCATGGATAGCTATAATTTTAAAATATTTAATTAAAAAACCATTCATTATGAGAACAGGTTATGACATGTACCTGTTTAGCAAAATGAACGATACCAGCTTTTTAAAAAGATGTTTTTATTTTCTTTTAACGCAAATAACATTATTGACTTCCGATATTTATACGGTTGCAAGTATTTGTGACTATAACTTTCTTAAAAAAACATTTATTACTAAAAATAACATTGAAGTAAGACCTAACTGGGTTGAGAAAAGACCTTATAAAATTATTGATGAAAGATATAAAAATAGAATAATATCTATTGGGAGATTAGAGGATCAAAAAAATTTTAAATATATATTAGAAGAATTAAAAGATTTAAATTTTGTAATTGACATTGTTGGAGATGGAGAAGAGAAAAAAGAGTTACAAGGTTTTGCTGACAAAAATAAAATTATGGTTAATTTTCTTGGAACTATGAAAAATGAAGAATTATTAAACTTGCTAGAAAAATATATGTTTTACATATCTGCTTCAAAGTTTGAAGGCAATCCAAAAACTGTTCTTGAAGCACTTTCAGTTGGTTGTGTTGTTTTTGCAAGCAATATTCAAAACCATCAAGAACTAATTAATCATTCCAATGGTTATTTGTTCAATTTGACAAAAAACTCATTAAAAAGTGTAGTTAAAGACCCAAATAAAAATCTAAGTGAATTAAAAACTAAGTCAAAAAAAGGTTACGATGACGTTAATAACTACAACTCTCTATCGTCTGCAGTTGAAAATGAATATAAAGACTATTGTCTATTAAGTAAGACTTAAATATTTTTCTAGTAAATAAAGCTTCCATATTCTATTTGCATTAATTCTGCTT
>MDSZ01007752.1_pt1 | contig 11120 bp, 14 predicted proteins | sample 811201 | NCBI WGS metagenome assembly MDSZ01 (sample SAMN05326647, study PRJNA326480) | marine metagenome | isolation source: seawater | place: Indian Ocean: North | collected 2010 | reverse complement strand
TGTGTTTTACCTTTAATTCCAGGATATGTTTCATTTGTTTCAGGACAATCCTTGCAGGAAATGATAGATAGAAAAAAAAATAAAGTTTCACCATTAGTTTTATTCTGTTTTGGATTTTCAACAGTTTTTATAATTTTTGGTGCTACGGCATCAGTAATTGGACAAATATTTCTTCAAAATTCAAACATCTTAAGAATGATTGCAGGTATCATAATCATTATTTTTTCAATGCAATTGATAGGGTTAATAGATCTAAAATTTATGAATTATGAAAAAAGATTTGAGGCTGGAAAATCAAAAAATTTTTTCTACCCTTATTTAATTGGTTTAGCTTTTGGATTTGGATGGACTCCTTGTATTGGTCCTATATTAGGCTCAATATTAACTTTAGCTGCGATTGAAGAGACCATGTTTAAAGCAATTTTTTTATTATTTCTATATTCACTTGGTTTATCTGCGCCATTTATCATGTCTGGGTTATTGGTACAAAAATTTTTGATATTTTCTAAAAATTTTAAAAAAAATATAAATTTGGTGTCTAAAATAGGTGGGATAATTTTACTTATTACTGGAATTTTGATCTTAACAAATCAACTTCAAGCTTTAGGGTTTTACATACTTAATACTTTTCCATTTTTACAAAATATAGGATAAATTAGAATAGTGAATATTTATCAAATAGATTCTAGTGCTAGAAAAAAAGGCTCTACATCGAGAGCTTTAGCTAAAAAACTTTTAGAAAAAATTAAAAAACCAAATGATGAAATTATTTATAGAGATTTAGATAACGAAATGGTTTTTGTATCTGGTTTAACGGAGTCAGGAATGAAAATTGAGGAAAAAGATAGAAACGAGTATCACAAAAAAATGTTTGAATTATCTGATAAACTTGTGAATGAATTAAAAGATAGTGATATAATCATAATTTCTGCTCCTATTTACAACTATGGTCCACCAGCTACACTTAAAGCATGGGCAGATCTCGTCGCAAGAGTTGGAGAGACTTTTAGATTTAAACCAAATGGGAGAAGAGAAGGACTTTTAAGAAATAAATCTGCTTATTTAGTAATAACATCAGGTGGTACGAAATTGAATGGCAATGAAGATTTTTTAACACCATGGTTGAAATTTATATTGAATTTTTTTGGAATCGAAAAAGTAGAAGTTGTTAGTGCAGATCAAATGGCGCTTGATTACGAAAAATCAATTCAAGAGGCAGAAAATCAAATTGATAAAATAAAGATCAAGTAATATGAACAAAGAAGACGAAATTCGTAAAAAGTTTACCTTAGCAGAAAAGTTATTTGCAGAAAAAAATGTTGAGGACTCTATTAAACTTTATAAAGAGATATTATCTATGAATCCAACAATTTTGTCGGCAATTAATAATTTAGGAGCCGCATATGAAAGCTTAAATGATCTGTCGCAAGCTGAAAAATATTACTTAGAGTGTTACAAGATAAATTCATCAGAATTAGTATTTATAAATAATTTAGGAAATATTTTTTTTAAACAAAGAAAATTTAATAAAGCACTTGAATTATTAAAGCGGTCATTAGAGATACAGCCCAATCAAAAAATTATCATTAATAGATTAGCATCATGTATGACTGACAATTTAAATATAAATGAAGCGGTAATTTATTGTAAAAAACAAATTGAATTAGACCCAGACAATAATTATTTATATAAATTGTTAAGTAAAAATTTAATGAGAATTAATAAGCATCGTGAGGCATTAAATTACTTGAAAAAAGGAACAGGATTTATTCAATTTGAAAATAACAAAATAAGTATTGTAGCTAATTAATGAAAAAACTAAATTTAGATAAATTTAAACCAGAGAGTTTTATTGGTCTATGGAACCTAGAAAATAAAAATTTGTGTAAACAAATTATTAATTTTTTTGAGGAAAACAAAGATTTACAAGTAATAGGATCGACCTCTAGTGGTGTTGACTATAGTGTAAAAAAAACATTAGATATTACAATCGACCCCAAAAGTTTAAAAGAAAAAAAATATGAAATTTTTAATAGTTATTTTAAAAATTTAAATGAATGTTTCGAAGATTATAAAAAACAATATCCATTCCTTTTGGATATAGCAAAAAAAGTTCACATAGGTCATTTTAATATTCAAAAGTATTTAAAAGGTGATCACTTTTCAAAAGTTCATTCTGAAAGAACGAATTTAAGCACAATTCATAGAATATTTGCATGGATGACTTATTTGAATGACGTTGAAGATGGTGGAACTACAGATTTTGAATATTATGATTTAAAGATTAAACCTGAAGAGGGCAAAACAATTATATGGCCATCAGAGTGGACACATGCTCATAAAGGATCAAAACTGAATAGTGGATCAAAATATATCATTACTGGATGGATGCATTTTACAGATTAAACTTTTAGTATATTGAAGTTATTGTAGAAAACTCTATAAACTACTTAATCATATTAGAACAAAAATGAGTCTATTAAATTATAATATTGGGAATTTAAAAGAAACTTTAGAAAAAAGATCATCTAAAATTGTATTAAGAGGTGCTGGTACTTTGGGCAAACTAGTCCTAAATGCTCTTAACCAACTTTCAATAAAAGTAGATTGTTTTTGGGATGATGATAAAAAAAAACAAGGAAAAAAATATTGTGGGTTAGAAGTTTTAAATACAAGACAAGTGCTTGAGAATTATAAAAATGCAAATATTTTCATATGTAGTAATTATTTTTCAATCATAATTCCAGAGTTATTAAAATATAATTTTAAAAATCTTTATGATTGTTATGAGGCAATTAAATTTACGGATTATAACAAGATTATTAATTCAACAAATAAAGAAATTCATAATTTTGGAGATATTCATGATAATTCTCCATTTAATCAAAATCAAATAGATATAGAAAGATTTTTGGATTTACATTTAACAGGATTAAAGACTCAGAGTAGCCAAAATTATAAAGACGATAGTGAAAATAATTTTAGTATTAAATGTATTGATTTAGTAATAACCGAGAGATGTTCGATGAAATGTATAGATTGCTCAAACTTGATGCAATATTATAAAAATCCAATCAACTCATCATTTCAAAGTGTTAAAAAAAGTGTTGATACAGTTATGAGTTGTATTGATTATCTTTCTGAATTCAGAGTAATAGGTGGTGAACCGTTTATGAATAAAGAAATTGGTAAAATAATAAATTTGCTAAAAACATATAATAATTTGTCAAAAATAATTATTTATACTAATGCCACAATTATCCCAAAGGGAGAAAACTTAGAAGCATTAAAAGATGAAAGAGTTTCTCTAGATATAACTAGATATAGAACACATGGACACTCTGTAAATAATCATGAAAAATTAATCACTGTACTAAAAAATAATAATATTAATTATATTACACATACAGCTGATAAATGGACTGATAGTGGTAGGGTCAAAAAATATAAAAGAACTGAAAAAGCATTAAAAAATATTTTTTTAAATTGTTGTGTTGGTGATACTTTGTCAATCTTAAATGGTAAATTGTATAGATGTCCTTTTTCTGCCAACGCTCACAATATAAATGCAATACCTTTTAATGCAGATGATATTGTTGATTTATTTGATTATGAAGATTTAGAGTTAGTTAAATCTAAACTTATTAAATTATATACAAGAAAAGATAGATCTGAATATTTGACAGCTTGTAAGTACTGTAAAGGCAGAGATTTTAACACACCTGAAATTCCCGCTGGGATCCAGACCAAAGAAGTTTTAAAAAATCCAAAATTTAAATAATATTATTCAGTGGTTGGAGTATCTTTTATTATCCCAGTATTTAATACTGACATCAAATACTTAAAAAATTGTTTCACAAGCTTAATAAAAGAATGTTCGTCTGAAGATGAAATAATAATTATTAATGATGGATCAAAAAAAGTTATTTCTTCTTTTATAAATAGATATAAAAAAAAGATCAGAATTATAAATAATAAATATCATGTAGGAATTTCATATTCACGGAATATAGGAATTCTAAAAGCAAAAAAAGAATTTATATCATTTGTTGACTCCGATGATTATGTAAAAAAAAATTCTCTAAAAAGAATAAAAAAAGGAATTAATAAAAAAAGGGCTGATATTTATGCCACAAATTTTAATTTTATTTCAAATAATAGAACAGTTAGTTATAAAAAAAGAGAATTTAAAAGAGAGACTGTTTGGGGTTATTTTTTCAAAAAAAATTTTCTCATTAAAAATAAAATTTTTTTTAATAAAAAGATATTGAAAAATGAAGATCAGGTTTTTATGAGTCAAAGCTTTCATTACACCTCTAATGTAAAAGTTTTAAATTTAGATTGGTATAATTATAGAATCCATGGTGGAAATATTTCATATAATAATTCCATTAATAAATTTGAACATTTAAATGGAACTGTAGAGATTTTGTTAAATCTGTTAAAATTATATAAAAAAAAAAAGAATATTTTCACAAAAAAAATGATTGAAGATAATATTCATTATTTTTTTACAGCAATTTATTTATTCCAAAATGATAAAATTATTAAAAAACAAAATATTAAGAAAACTCTAGCTAGAATTAACTTTTTTTTAAAAAGAAAATTTACTCAAAAAAAAATCTGTTCAATTTTTAACAACAATTTTAAAAATTTGAATATTTCTCAAAAGGATAATATTTTACTTTATTGTGCATTTGAATGCTCATTGCCTATCTTAAAATTTATTAAAAATAAAAAAATAAAGATTAAAACAGTTTTTGACTCTAATAAAAGATTAGAAAATTCATATTTTGAAAAAATTAAAGTAAGACACTATAAAAGGTGTAATGATTTTATCTCAAAAAATAAAAAAAATTTACTTTTAATTACCCACCCAGAAAAAAAAGTATATTTATTAATCAAAAAAAATGTGGATTTTATTACTAAAAATAAAATAGAAACTAAACATATAAGCTTTAAAAATATTTTTAAATTATAGTTTATTTAATCATGATAAAAGAGTATTAGTCCTTTGTGCCAAAGTTAAGTTCTTCAGATTATAAAGTTTTTTCTAAATTTCTAATTGATTTAGCAAAAAAGCTTACCAAATATTATTATTTAAAGTTAAATAAACCTTTCAAGGTTTCTAATAAGAAAAAAGGCAAAGGTTATGATCCAGTTACCAGTGCTGATAGAGCTTTTGAAAAGTTTATTAGAAAAGAAATTTTTAAAAGTTTTCCAAACCACCAAGTGATAGGAGAAGAATTTGGTAATAAAATATCAAAAAGTGACTATTCTTGGGTGATTGATCCAATTGATGGGACACGATCATTCGTTATTGACAACCCAACATGGAGTAATTTGATTTCTTTAAATTATAAAGGAAATCCTGTTTTAGGTCTTGCTAATTTTCCAATACTTAAAAAATATTATTTTAACACTTCTTTAAATTCAGCCTATGTTTCAAAGAACGGTAAAAAAAAAAAAATAAAAGTTAATCATAAAGCAACCTTTTCAAATATGAAATTGTCAGCAGCTTTTCATGGAAGTCTATCTTTAAAACAACAAAAAAGAATACCACAAATATTAAAACGAATGCAATTTCCTTGCACAGATGCATTAAGCTATTCTCATTTTGCAGAGGGTAAAATTGATGTTGTAATTCAGTGTGGAAATAAAATTTGGGATATTCATCCATTGATACCAATTATTAAAGCTGCAGGAGGTGTAGTTACTACTTGGGGTAATAAAGATGCAAAAAATGCAGGTAATATTGTTTGTTCATCAAAAAAGAATATTCACGCAAAGTTATTGAAAATATTAAAGCCAGTTTCTAGTTAGTTTTACCTAGTAGATTTACTATAAGCACACCTGATATTATTAAAATAAGTCCGACAATCGCATAAAGATCAGGCATTTGATTAAATTTATAAATACCAACAATTGTTGTTGCAATGATACATAGTCCTGCAAAAGATGCGTAAGTAATACCAACAGGAATTACTTTCATGACTATTGAAAGTGTATACATACATCCAACAATTGTAATAGCTGTAAGGATACTTGGAACTAATTCAGTAAAACCATTAGCACTTTTAGCAAAACCGTTAGCAGCTGTTCCTAAAATAACTGCTAAAATAAGAATAACATAAGAGAATATATTGTTCACACTACTAGAATATTATTATTTTGTTATTTTATCTACAAACTTTTTTGCAATAGGTCCGACTAACAATGCGGTTGTTATTGCAATTGGAAGACCAAAAGCCCATGCCTTTAAGAATCTATTTATATAATTATCATCTATTCCGGTATTAATATAAGTAATAATCAGCGTCATAAGCAAACTCATTCCAAAACCCATTACTAATATAAATAAAATATTAGAAAATTTTTTTGGAAATAACACTTTATATACTTTCTTTTTTTATTTGTTTCTGGATTTTTTCAATCATGATCAATGGAGATTTCATATTAGGGTGAACTTTGTGAGCTTCAATGTAACTATCTATGGCTTTTTGATAATTATTTAGTTTAGTTTGAACTAAACCCTGACCTGATAAAGCACCAAAATGTCTTTTCTCAAGCTCAAGGACTTTATCAATGTCAGCTTGAGAAAGCTCAAACTTTCCCATTAGATACAATACAGTGGCTCTTTTATTCCATGCTTCAGCCCAACTAGGATCTAATTCAATAGCTTTAGAGAATGTTTCATAAGCTGTTTCAAGTTTATTTTGAGACACATAAAAAGATCCATCTGCTAGAAGAGCAGTTAAGCTATTTTCTGAAGGATGGGTACTCCACAATTCCCAGATTTTAGACTCAATTTCTTTAGATTCTTCGTAATTTGTTGTTTTTTTTAATTGATCAAATAAATCATTAATTTGGTTTTGCTGATTATCTTCAGCATAAGAAATACATGAGAAGGTAAAAAAAATAAAAAAATAAAATATTTTTTTCACTATTTTCTCCTAATAAATAATATATTTTTAAGTATGTAATTTTTTTTTAAAACTTAACCTTTTTAGTTAGGTATATATATGCGTTATTATAGCCAACTAGGTATAGGTAGTTTTTTTTCTTCTAAAAAAGATTTATTAAACATCTTCGAGTTGTATTTATCTGACTTATCACAAAGTATAGTCACAATAGTTTTACCAGGACCAAGCTCTCTAGCAAGCCTTATTGCACCTGCAATATTAATTCCACAACTTGTACCCAAACTTAACCCTTCGTTTTGTATCAAGTCATAAAGAATTGGCAAAGCCTCATGATCATCAATTGAAAAAGCACCATCTATTTTTGCATCTTCAAAATTCTTTGTAATTCTACTTGACCCGATACCTTCTGTAATAGAACTTCCTTCAGATTTTAGTTCACCATTTATAATGTAATTATAAAGAGCTGAACCTTTGGGATCTGATAAGAAAATTTTCACATCTTTATTTTTTTCTTTAAGCGCATTACTTACTCCGGAAATTGTTCCACCAGTTCCTGATGAGCAAACAAATCCATCAACTTTTCCGTCTGTTTGGTCCCATATTTCTCTACCAGTGCCCTCATAATGACCTTTAGAATTTGCTATATTGTCAAATTGATTTGCCCAAACAACACCATTATTATTTGTTGGTCTTAATTCATCAGCTAATCTACCTGCAATTTTTACAAAATTATTTTCATCTTTATAAGGTTTTGCTGGGACCAATCTTAATTCGGCACCTAGATTTCTAATTGTATCTTTTTTCTCTTGTGTTTGGTTATCATTCATAACAATTATCGTTTTGTAACCAAGTGAATTTCCTAATAAACCTAATCCTATACCTGTATTACCCGCAGTACCTTCGACAACTATGCCCCCTTTAGAAATAAGTTTTTTTTCCTGGGCATCTTTAAGTAACGCAAGAGCAGCTCTATCTTTGACTGAGCCACCTGGGTTTAAATATTCAGCTTTTCCAAATATATTACATCCAGTAATTTCAGATGCGGCTTTAAGTTTTATTAGTGGCGTATTTCCTATTGAGTCAATAAAATTGTTTTTAGTATTTTTCATTATTCTTTATCTTCTTCGGTAACTGCATAAGGTTTAAATCCTTTTGTAGCATCTCCAACTCTCCTCGCAGGAATACCGGCCATCACAGATTTTTCTAGAACATTTTTAGTAACCACTGAATTTGAACCAATTAAAGAATTTTTACCAACCACAATAGGCCCTAGTATTTGGGCACCTGAGCCTATAACTACATGATCTTCTAGCGTTGGATGTCTTTTCATGTTTCTTTGATCATTAGAATTTATACTTGGAGATATTCCACCTAAGGTAACATTATGGTAAATAGTAACATTATCTCCAATTTCAGATGTTTCACCAATTACAACGCCCATACCATGATCAATAAACAAATTTTTTCCTATGTTAGCGTTTGGATGGATTTCAATTCCTGTCAGAAATCTTGAAAATTGAGAAATAATTCTAGCAATTAAGTTAAATTTTGCCTTTGCAAAAAAGTTAGCAACTCTATGAAAAAATACTGCTTTAACTCCAGGATAAGTTAAGACTAAACTCAACTTTGATTTAGCTGCAGGATCTCTATCAATTATGGATTGTAAAAAATCATTCATAGGTGTTTTTGTCAACTTGATATAAAAATAACAGTAAGTTATATAGTGATTATATTAAGATTTTAAAGGAGATATTATGTACAAAAATACTAACTGTTTTCACCTAGCTATACCTTGTGGCGACTTAGAAACTGCAAAAAAATTTTATAGTGAGACATTAGGTTGTCGTTTGGATAATTCTGCTCAAGAATGGGCAGATGTTGATTTTTGGGGTAATGAGTTAACTCTTCACGCTAGTGAACATAAACTTGACAGTGAAAGACATGATGTAGATATGGGGAATGTTTCCGTTCCTCATTTTGGAGTTCATCTATCAAGAAAAGATTTTGATTCTTTAAAAGAAAGATTAAACAAGAATGGTCATAAATATTACGATGAACCATATTTAAGATTTAAAGGAACAAAATATGAGCAAGAAACTTTTTTTGTTAAAGACCCTAATGAAAACATTTTAGAAATCAAAACATTGACTGCTAATCCAGAGTGATTCTTAATTTAGATGGAATACCTAGTATTGGGTTTTATTACTGGGCTTAGTTTAATTTTAGCAATTGGGCCGCAAAATATTTTTGTAATAGAACAGGGTTTAAAAAGACAATATATTTTATTAGTTTGTCTTATTTGTTCATTATCAGATTTTTTATTAATTTTTTTTGGAATTTTTTTATTTCATTTTTTCCATCAGTATTTTAATTCTTTTTTAGAATTAATCTTAAATATTTTATTAATAATTTTTCTGATTTATTTCATTCTTTCAAAAATTAGATCGATTAAAAGAGTGATCAGGTTTAATAGTGAAGTAAACAATATATCTAAAACTAAAATAATATTTAAGACATTAGGTTTTACTTATCTAAATGCGCATGTGTATTCAGATACGGTGTTTTTTTTGGGTAATTTTTCTAAAAACTTTTTATTAGATGAAAAAATTTATTTTGGTGTAGGAGCATCAATAGCATCTTTTATATTTTTTTTTCTATTAGGATATTTATCAACTGTATTTTCTAGGTATGCTCAAAACGATAAAATTTGGAAAATTATTAATATTTTTATAATTGGCTTTATGTCTTTATTAACAATATATATCATTAAAGAGACTTTCTATTTTCTTTAATTTGAAAATCCATATTTTCTAAGCCTAACATCACCAGTTCTAGCATGAGCTTCCATTCCTTCGTATCTAGATATTCTTGCGGCAGCAGCTCCAACTAATTCAGTAGACTCTTTAGTCATTCTTTGAAAGCTTAATGTTTTGATGAATTTTCCAACAAATAATCCACCAGTATATCTACCAGCTCCTTTAGTTGGTAAAATATGATTTGTTCCTGAGCATTTATCTCCGTAAGCTACAGTTGTCTCTTCTCCAACAAATAATGATCCATAATTTGTTAATCTTTCATGAAACCATTTGAGATTTTCAGTTTGAACTTCTAAATGTTCAGGAGCATATTCATCACTTATTTTTACCATCTCCTCATCAGTATCACATAGCACTACCTCGCCGTAATCTCTCCAAGCCGCTTCTGCATTAGTTCGTGGTACTTCAGGAAGTTCCTTAATTAATTCAGGCACTCTTTTCATTACTTTCTCTGCAAGATCTTTGCTAGTTGTGTATAACCAACAAGGAGAATTATAACCATGTTCTGCTTGACCAACTAAATCAACAGCTACTATCTCTGGATCTGCTTTTGCATCTGCAATAATTCCTATTTCAGTAGGACCAGCAAATAGATCTATTCCAACTTTTCCAAATAAAATTCTTTTCGCTTCAGCTACAAACTGATTTCCTGGACCAACAATTATATCAGCAGGAGGATTTTCAAATAATCCATTTGTCATTGCAGCGATTGCTGGAACACCACCCAAATTTAAAATCACATCTGCACCACATAAATCAGCTGTATAAATAATTGTAGGATGAGCACCAATACCTTCTTTTGGTGGACTACAGGCTATAATGTTTTTTACCCCAGCAACTTTTGCAGTAGTTACACTCATTACTGCAGAGGCAATATGTGCATATCTCCCTCCTGGCACATAACATCCCGCTGTATTAACAGGCACTAATTTTTGACCAGCGTAAAGACCTTCTGAAAGTTCAACTTCAAAGTCTTGACCATAATTCTTTAGTTGTGCTTCAGCAAATTTTCTGACTCTTTCATGAGAAAATTGTACATCATCCTTAGTTTTTTGATCTAAACTTTTTTTTACTTCTTCAATCCTCTCTTTAGAAACAATTATATCCCCATCAAATTTGTCAAATTTTTTTGTCAAATCAATACAACCTTGTTCCTTTGTTTTTTCAATATTTTTTAATAAATCTTGAACGATTCCAGTAGTTTTATTGTCATCAGTAGATGAAGTTTTTGGTGACTTTTTTAAATATTGAATAGTCATTAATTTCCCTTTTTTTAATTTGCAAGTTTATTTAAGTTATAAAATTCTTTTTTTCAATGAAGAATTAAAAATAAATCCTATATAATATATTTGTACTTGTTACACAAAGTATGATTATAAGG
>MDSZ01233082.1_pt1 | contig 11121 bp, 7 predicted proteins | sample 811201 | NCBI WGS metagenome assembly MDSZ01 (sample SAMN05326647, study PRJNA326480) | marine metagenome | isolation source: seawater | place: Indian Ocean: North | collected 2010 | reverse complement strand
TTCGGTATTATCATTTATTCTACCGTCATAACCAATCTCAATCTTTGATCTTTCGTTTAATGGATGTTTATATGAGGCGTCCAGCTCGATTCCATTTATCTCCTCGTTAAATAATGTGGAATCGGTTTGCTGCTCTAGCTGCTGTATTTCATATTCAGAATTCTGTTCATAATCATAGCTAACTGAGAAATAAAATTCACGATCCGGATTATCGAAACTTTTATCGATCGCAAAAAAACCTTCCACATCATAATTGCCGCCAAGATCCTCCTCATGTATTGTTTTTGTGTATGGGAATGGTAGAATATTGTCTTGCTGATTGGTGCCTGTTCGCGTATGAATATCATAATTTAATTCTCCAGTCACTATAAGCTGTTCATTAACATAATAGTCAGTACCAAACTTGAAAGAATGCCCTAAGCGATCTGACTCATTGACAAAATCATATGAATAAATATTATAAGTTGTGTCCGGGCTGCCATCAGTAGCATCATAGTATTCTATATCTACTGTACGATCTCCATTCACATTCCTAAGACGGTTATTTAAACTGTATGCGGAATACAGATTCCATTTCCCGCTTTTATAATTCCCATAAGCGGTAAATCCATTCATATCACCAATACTACCATAATCATTATGTTGCCCGTTAATCTTCAAGTTGCCATTCAATCCATCATTCTGCTCTTTTTTCAACACAATATTGATAATGCCTGCCATTCCCTCAGGATCATATTTGGCGGAGGGGGAAGTCATAACCTCTACTTTATCAATCAGTGACGCAGGGATGTTATCCACATCATTTGGACCTTCGCCTGTCCGGTTTGGTCGACCGTTGACCAACATTTTGACGTTTGAATTGCCTCGTAAAGCTACCTCGCCGTCCTGGTCAACAGTCACCATGGGAACGTTATTTAATACATCTTCTGCAGTGCCCGCTTGAGCAGTTAAATTTTTATCCACAACATATATCAGTTTATCGGAAGTGAGTACGATCTCGGGTAAATCGCCGGTCACGCTAAGTTCTTGCATTTGGAGCAGCTTCATAACGAGTTCGATAGTACCGAGATTCTTCTCAACTCCACCGCCTTCTCCCCGGAAGAGATTAATACCCCGTATGATAGTCTTCTCATAGCCGATAAACTCTATCACCAAATCGTATCGACCGAGTTGGATTTCATCTATATAGAAACGGCCCTGATCATTTGTAATACCGCCGGTGACTACCGTCTGTTCCTTTACGCTAATAAGAGAAACTGACGCGTAGGCAACCGGATCGCCTGTGGTTGAATCGATAACCGTACCGGTAACGATACCGATCTTCGGCAGCCGGCTAGGGTCAAAGCGCTGAGCGAATGCAACAGACTGAAATGTCAACATTATTAAAATTGACAAATAGATAAAACGCTTTTTCATGATTGTAAATCTACCTCCTTTAATTATTGTATTTCTATCTGAATCTATCAATTGGTTTTTAGAGTCAAAATAGCCGTGGAATATTTCAGAAATCTTTGACGCAGGCAAGTTAAATAAAGTTAAAATATATTTACTTTATTTCGATAAAATTCTTTTCTCTTACTCACTCTTTATCGATCTCTTCATGATTGTTGCAAGTTTCACATACTTTCCCTTCTGCTTTCTCGAATGATTCCTTCCCTTCCCGAAAAGCAATTCCCGCTATGAATAATGAACCGATGGCATCAATACTGCCGATTTCAAATAATTCATAGACCAGACTAGAAGCCAATAAAACAAAAGATAATTGCATACACGCTTTGGTGCAGTTTGCATCGGCAATGATGGCATCAGAATCGAGAAGAGTGCCTACCTTTACCTTCTCCCGGATGAGCCACCACATGACCAGAATGGAGATCACAGCTATAATAACTCCCCAAAAAGTTGTTTGAGGTTTATGACCGGCGTAGAGGTTCCACCCTGCCGTAAAAATCAATCCAGTCATCAAAAAATAGAAAGCTGTTCCCGTTACCTGCAGTGCCCGTTTCTCAAAGTGATCCCGGTAATCATCTCCAGCACTCCGCAAGCGGCTGACCATGTGCCAGATGCCAACTCCGGAAATCACCTCCACGAAGGAATCCAAACCAAAGCCAAAGAGTGCCAGAGTTTCATCCACAGCTCCAAAATAAACTGCCACGACTCCTTCCACCACATTATAGATAACTGTGAAGGCTGCAAGAAAAATGGCCCATTTGAATAAAGAAGATTTAGAATTCTTATCTAAAGACATGGAGCAAACTTACAACGAACTAATTATTGAGTAGAGAATAAATCTGGTAAAAGAGAGAAGCACCCGACAGACTATCTTTTCAGCGGATGCTTCTTTATAGTATGTTTCACTAAAGTAGATTACTTCATTAGCAGTATTTTCCTCGTTTGCCTAGTTTCACCTGCTACAAGCCGTACGAAATAGACCCCGCTGGCATAATCAGAAGCGTCCCATTGCACAACATGATCGCCACTCATCAATTCACCAGTTACCAAAGTCTCCACCAATCTTCCCGTAATATCATAAATATGTAATAACATATCACCCTGCGTCTCTACCGAAAACCGGATGTTAGTCGTTGGATTGAATGGATTGGGATAGTTCTGATAAAGAACATAGTCCTGAGGCATGGCCAATTCTGACGGCTCAATACCCACTTCCATGACTAATTCATTGTAAAGATTGGCGAAAGGTACCAAAGCTGCTTTTTGCTCATCGGTGTCCTTACGAATGAGGCCGGAAAATCTCATGTATGTATTCAGTGCTCCGCCACCGCCAACGTCTTCATCCTCCTCAGCAGTCAGTGAAAAATAGAAGAAGCCGTTGATGCCGTTCTCTACAGCAGAATTTAGTGCATCGGAAATGTATTTATCCTGGCGATTCTCCGAGAAGTAGATCATATCTTCTTCCAGTGAAATAGAGTCCGGTGGATCGTCAAGCTCGATTCCCGGAAAACCGCTTTCGATGAGCCAGACAGGTTTCCCGGCATGACCCAATCCCGCCAAGGCACGACGAACAGCCCAGACGTACTCACCCATGGAAAATCCCATGTTCGGCAGGGCCCACGCTTGATTGGGGTAGTAGTTGAAACCGATAATATCTAGATCATCTATCCAATCCTCCAGCGCCTCCATGAAACCCAGCATGTGGAGATCGTGGGTAATGAGACCTGTAGGATCTTCCGTCCGAATAGCTTCTACGAGAACATCCATGACCTGATTACGGAAATCACGATCGAGCCAGTAATCACCCTTCCGCCACCATTCAGGATCCGCGGCAGCGAAAGCGGCGGCATCCAGCTCATTCTCCGCCTGCCATACGTCTACATAGTCAGCGTATTTCCGTACCGTAGCGTGAGCGTAAATTTTTAGATTGTAGAGGTAAGTCTCAGGCGTCACTGCTATAAAATTGTCCGGTAGCTCCCATCCTGCTGTGGCCGGTGCGATTCTTAATCCGTCAGCAGTCCTCGGCGGGCGATCCTCGTGACCCACACCGATTGCCATGAAAGGAGTCAAACCGCGAGCGACACTGTTATCCAGAATATCAAAGATGGCGGCAAATTCTGAATCGTCCCAATGCTCCGGATCAGCCAAAAAGTCATCAATCATCTCCGGGGTCACATCTGCCGGATCCAAGCCTTCTTCAACATACGCCTGGGACTGGACTCTACCCCAAAAAGTCTCCATACGGAAGCCGTTTATGCTGAGGGATTCCATAATATCGAAGGCGGCATTTACCCGCTGTGTATCATCCCAATCCTCATGCCAGTGAAAGCCGCGCTGCAACTGCCAGTATAGATAGCTGAATCCGCCAATCTCCAATTGAGAACCGTTTACCGGATCAGGCTCAATGCCCACAAACGCTTGAGGATCAGTGCTCGTACCCGTGAGGAAGTCCATATCATAAATAAGCTGAACAACATTTTCCTCGGGATCGTTCTCTGTTACGATGGTCAGATCCATGGGAAAACTCGCAAAGGCTGCAGCCAGCAGTTCCTCATCATCGATTCCCAATGCGCCCAGAAGGTCTCCAAATACAAACATACTATCCAAGCCAAGTCCGTCCAGTGCCAGTGTAAGACTATCCAAAAATGAATCTATAATTCCCTCTACACCTTCTTGAACAATGAATTCCATTCCATCACACCAGGGAAAACCTGAACCGTCGACAGTTACCACAGGATCAAGAGGTGTTGGCTCACCCAGAGTCACATCCAGACCAGTGGAACCGAACTCACTGGTCCCGCCAATCATGGCCCCAATGCCGGAAATACCAATATCAAAAATACAGCCGGCTCCTTCTGCCACCACGACCCAATTATCCAGCGAAAGTCCGATGACAAATTCGTATACACCGGAAGAATCTTCGGCATAGATAACTGTGGCATCCTCAGGCTGAGAAAATTCAATAATACTAAGACCTACATCCTGGACCATACTATCCATCATAGCGGTAAGGTCAAGGCTATCTGTATAAATATCATACCACTCTTGAATGCCCCGTTCCAGATAGTCTTCTTCCATATTGTGTTTGTGGCCGTTCATCCTCATGGCAAAAGTGGACGGATCGGCTGATAGCTGGCAAAAAAATAAAATTAGGAGAGCTCCGATGGGAATGAAAGGTCTGTTCAGGAAGTTCTTCATGGTATTTTCCCATAATTCATTAGTGTTTTCCTCATAATGACAAAGAAGTGTACTACAGATGATGGTTTATTTCAAGAGTAACATTTTACGAGTGTGAGTTCGGTCACCATGTGATAGTCGGATAAGATAAACACCACAACAAGTAAGATTATATCCGCCAGTTCAACCCCATATAAATATAGAAAATAGAGAACTCCTCATCTTTCGAATAATCGAGTGACAGCGATCCGCGGAGATACTTCATGATCCTCCAGTTGAGGCTGGCTGAGATAGTATGCTGGCGGTAGTCGCTGACACTATTTCCATAGCCGTAGGAAAAAAGTTCATACTGAGCGTATAAGTCCATCTTCTTCCCTGCCGGTGCACTGAAACCGAGCTGCCCACGTGCACCGGTAATCAGCAGATTCTGGAGATAGCTCCCACCCACAACGAAAATCTGACCTTTGGCAGAAGCGTTGGAACGATAATTCACTAAGTAGAGCTCCGATCTGTCATCGGAGTCCGATTGCTGACGGAGATTGAAGCCGGCCTGAATGGAGCCGAACGCATCATGTGAAAGACGAATGGAATTGTACCATCCGGAACGGAGAGCATCTTCGAAGAGTGAATCGGGCAGAGTCGAACCGGAAACCTGATAAATTATTTGACGGCGATCAGAATATCTTGACCTTATGGATAGTCCTTTCCACGGTCTGATACCAACGGAAAACTGGCTGGAGGTTGGCGTGACAGTTCCTCGATTCGCCGGTGAATCGCCGCGGTAGAAGTCTACGGTTTCGTAAATAGAAAAGGTTATCTTCCTGTTGAAATAATCGCCAGACAGACGACCATAGATAAATTCACGATCCACATCCTTACCTGCGTATTGACCGACTCCCGATAGTACAGCATCCAAGGAACCGGATGGGGTTCGCTGTTTGAATTTCACGAACGCGCCCACTTTTTTCACCTTACTGTCGAAAGAGAGCCTTAGCGGGTCAGGCTGGAATCCACCTAACGCTCCCACCGAAAGCGCTGAAGCCATTTGAGAAGTCAGCATCACGCCATCTGTAGCGCCGATTCCCGCCAGTTCTGGAGCGAAGATGCGTCCCAGCTGCAGATAGAATTTTCCGCGGCGATCGCCAACGGTGAACCGAGCCTGATAAAGAGTAAAATCGCTTTCGGTCAGATTTCCCCTGCCGTAGAGCCAGATGTCGGAGCGAAAAGGTGACGTCAATACCAATCCATAGCGCAAAGAAGCTATTCCGCGGGCAGACTGATCGCCGCCGGAAAAGCTACTCATGGAATAGCGGGCAGATGCGTTTCCACGCTGTGAGAGAATCCGATCTTGCCGCTTCGAGGGCTTAGCCGCTTCTATTGTAGGCTCAACAACTTCTTCAACCGGCGTCGGTTCAGGAACTGCTTCTTTCTCCAAAACGACGCGGTCACCAAGTTGAAATACTTCCACAGGAATCAGCGACTGGCAGACAGACGATTTCCTCGCCACATTCGTGATCACCACTGGACCGAGTTCTTCATTCCGTCGAAAGACAAGCAGTGTATCTCCCACCGCGACACCGACATCCGAACCAATATCCACATACACTTGATCAGCCGTGAGATAAGTGACTTTCCCCTCCGCCTTGACGGTCTCAGCTTCTAGACCCGCAGCTAATGAAAAAATCGCAATTAGCAGAAATAACAACCGCTTAATCATCTTCTTCTCCGGATGGATGACAGCTTAAGCAGGCGGAACTTTCATAAATATAACCGCTCTCGTCGTCGTGCTCGTCATCCATTTCTGATTGTCTATGTTCATGACAGACACCGTTCAAACCACAGGAGAACTGGGAATAATCATTTGGAACGAAGTGACATTCGGCCTCACAAGATGTCCATGTACCACGATGCTGGCCTGAATAGATGGGAAAGAATCTGTCGTGATGTACCATTTCTGTGGGAACCCACGCCCGGGTGTTGTGGCAAATGGTACATTCTGTAACTTCGGTGTGACCCGATGTAGAGACTGCATCGGTATAGACATTTTCGTGGCAGTCCAGACATTCTGTCGTCAAGTGTCCTTGCAGCCATACCATTTCAGTCCCGTGACAGGCGGAACAGTCCAGAGTGGAATGAGCTCCCACCAACGGAAAAAGCGTCGCTTGATGATTATATCTCCAGTTACTCATGTCCCAAGTAATCGTTTCGTGGCACGATTCGCAGTCGCTCCCAAATCCACCCACATGGATATCCATGTGGCAGAAAGAACAGGTGGTTTCTGCTTGATCAAATTGGTGGATTTCACTTGACGTCGTCCCAGGATGACATTGGATGCAATCTGCAGAGAGATGACCGCCTGTCAGCAAAAAGCGGGTAAGACGATTGTGATCAAATCCTGTTAGCGTCAGAGTTTCCCACCCCTCAGCACCGTGACAGTCCTGACAATCAAATCCGGGCACAGTAAGACCGTCGTCCTGGATGGCCAGGAGCGGAACTGCAACTATCAGCAATATCCAATGTTTCATCGTATTTCGTTGGTCAATGTATGACAATCTGAGCATTTATGAGCGATCGGTGTATATCGGATAAAAACACCTTCAGAATCGGTCTCTTTTTCATGACACTTTCCGCAGGATACTTTAATGTGCTTTCCATCCAGTGGAAATGCTGTCTGTTGATGGTCGAAATCTAGCTTCCTGAAATCTACTGACGTGTGGCATAAATCACAGCTATTACTAAAACGCGCTTGGAATTGATTCCGATGAATATCAGTGTGACAATTCTGGCATTTGTTCTCAGCCCAGACAAACCTAGTGGTCGAAACATCTCTTTGGGGCTGATAGGCCTTGTGGCAGAAGATGCACGGCACGGCGAGATGAGCTCCATCCAAAGGAAAGCGGGAAAGCTGATGAAGAGCAGAAGTGAACGTTGTGGGCTTTAATCCTTTAACAGTGTGGCAAACGGCACAGTCACCACCGTCAGCCCGAGCTGAAAATTGACCAAAATGTTCATCTTTATGACACCGAATACAATAATCATATTTAGGCAATCCACCAGCAAGATCAGTTTTATGGCACTTCAAACAGGTGAGATCTTCATGTTTCCCTTCCAGAGGATATTTGGTAGCGGTGTGATCAAACTGCTTCAAGTCCTTTTTCCAATCTGTGGTTACATGACAAGTTTCACAAGTGGTACCGTAGCTCCCTTTATGAAAATCATCATGACATCCGCCACAGCGATCAAAAACCATCCCCGTCAGTTCCCACACCATGGGAACCCTGTCCGTCTGAATCTTGTGGCACTTCTGGCAGTCAACCTTCTGGTGAGCTCCCTTTAGGAGGAAACGGGCCCGGTTATGGTCAAACTCAGCAATGGCCAGCTTCCAGTCAGACGTATTATGGCATGAGGCACAATCAGAGGAGACTTCTCCACGGTGAACATCATCGTGACAGCTTGTACATTTTTGATCAAGTCCCAGAAATGTTCGATCGAGAACCGGGTACCGACTGTTTTCCGAAGCCCACTTTTGTATGGATTCACCACTAACATTATCACGCTTGTGACATTTAGAACATTTCAGTGAAGCGTGTTTACCTGTTAGCAAATAGTCGGTGGTGGCATGATCAAAACTGGAGATGTCCTTGGGCCAATAGACCAGTTCAAACTTCCGTCCGTTATGATCTGAGTGACAATCTTCGCACGCCTCTCCCTTATCCTTGTGATAGCCAAGTCCAGCTACAATGCGCTCCTTCAACGGGGAATGACATTCTATGCAGCCCTTGGATATCTTCTTTTTGTTTTGTTCGTGGCATTGGAGGCAGTTTTTATTCCCCTCCAGATGGGCGTGATACTTGGAGAGCTCTCCCGGTGAGAATTGAGCCCACAGTCCTAATGGAAGAAGAACAAACAAACCAAGAGTGAAAAATCTCATCCTTAGCCTCTGCCTGCCCGCCCTCCCAAGGAGGGAGCAGGCGGGCCTTCGCCTTTACCTTGAATCATTCCTTAGCCTCAACCTTCTTCCCAAACTCGATCCCAATGGAATTCAGCAGTGGGAATGGTAATTCACCTCCAGCAAAAATGAAAACGTAGTCGTTCTCCAGTAGGGCTTCTTTTCCACCCTCATCCAAAATAACATGATCTGTCTCAATCTTCTTCAAATTGGAGTTGAATATCGCCTGCAGTCTTCCTTCATCTATCGCCTTTTCGATATTCTTCTCATTCCGTGCTTTAAGACGAAAAAAACTTTCTTTTCGATAGGAGATTGTGACTTCATTCCCTTCCTGCCCAGCGAGTCCGATAGCCGCTTCGATGGCGCTATCACCGCCGCCCACAACTAAAATCTTTCGGTTTTTGTACGTCTCCGCGTCCATCAGTTTATACATTACTTTGCCCATCTCTTCTCCGTGCACACCGAGCTTTCTGGGAGTACCACAACGACCCAGAGCCAAAATCACATTCCGTGCAGTAATATCTTCCTGTGATGTGGAAATCTTCAATCCTCCATTCGATTTGTGAACCGAGAGTAACTTTCTACCAGTCTTGAGATTCAGTTTATGCTTGTTGATCACTTCCTCCCAGATATCTAACAGTTTCTCTTTTGTGTATTCCCTTTTCTTTAGCTCACCGTACAGTGAAAGTGTAACCGGCTGCACCAGAGTCAGTTTCCGGCGCGGATAGTGCAGGATCGTGCCGCCCGGCTCATCCTGGTCAATGACCACGTAGTCGAGACCGAGTTCTTTCGCTCTAAGTGCAGCAGAAAGTCCTGCCGGACCGGCACCAACAATTAACAAGTCGTATCCACTATCAGCAGCCTCATTCAAAGAATCGCGAATATGATCAACTGCAGTTACGCCGTGAGAAATAGCATTCTTGATGAGTGCCAAACCGCTTAATTCACCAATGATGTATACACCGGGAATGTTGCTCTCGAAGTGTTCGTTAAGACTGGGAATATCCTCCCTCTCACTGATGTCACCCAACCCCACGGTGATAGCGCCCACCGGACAGTTCTCGGCGCACAAAGCGTGTCCCAAACAGTAACTTCCGTGAATAATAGTCGCTTTTCCGTCAATAACTCCCAGTACATCACCTTCCGGGCAGGAAGTGACGCAGATTCCACTGCCGATGCAGTCTGACCGGTTTATGATTGGGTGCTGAAGGAGAGCTTTATCCTGACCCTTTTCTTTTGTCTGAGCCAAGCGGGCTCGTGTATGTGATTCTTTCCGCTTCATACCTACGATATACGGAATAAGAAACAACAGGATAATCGCCGTAGCGATTCCTAAAGTTAGGAGTTGTTCTGTACTCATTGAGACAACCAACTAATGGAAATCCACCCTTCAACAACACTTACATGGATAATCATGATGATAACCATGGTGTAAGCAAACGGTTTGTGGATGACATGCCAATAGTGGAAAAGTCGGTTGGCAGTATTCCAAAAAGCAATCTGTCGAGCCGCTTTAATGCGCTGCCTTAGAAGGTGCCGGAATGTAGAAATTTGATCATGGGGGATGACCGCTCTATCTGCTATCCTGGAGATAATTTTCCGTACGGTTAGCCAGTTAAACATGTCCATGGCTAGCAATGTGAACAGTCCCCGCAGTCCTCTACTTTTAATTTTCTCTGCACCGGCAAGTGAATCAATCAGTTCCAGATTATCACCCGACAGATGATATTCCGTCTTCAAACGTTCTTTCAGTTCGCTAAGAGATGTCTCGAACTCCTGCAGCGTCAGCTCTTTCCCATCCACTCGCCGAGGAATTTTAACATAGATGTATCGGCCGATAAAACCGCTCAACATCACAGCCATCATGGACCAGTAGGAGACGGAAACTAAGCCGCCAAACTTGAAGGCAGTATGGAAAGTCACCAGAACCGGTCCAGCGATGCCTAGGAAGATGTGGTAGTTAAGCCAAGAACTTAGCTTCCCCAATTTGCGAAAGATTTTTATACGTTTTCTGGCTGAATAGATAAATAAAACCATTAACATTGTACTGCCGATGATACCAAGATTGTGTCCAATCTTGCCGCCAGGCTTCCACAGGTTATGGAACTTCTCCGGGCGCTCGGCTTTCGGTGTAGAATAGTAATGTTCCGGAAGGAGATGATGGGGCCTTTTTTCCTGTGGTAAAAAATAGTATCCTCCCGCTTCAATTGAAATCCAGACAGCAGAACCAAGAATAGCTAGAAAGAGAATGGTAAGAAGAATCCGGTGAAAATACTTCATTTTAATAAGATGAAATCCTCTATTTATAGATTTTTTAAAGTATAAATGGAGTTCAAATGTACTTCCAGAGAAAATAAACTGCAAGCAATGTGCAAATTGCACATACTAAAAGAAGCCCGACTTTAGCCGGGCTTCTTTGATCATTATGTTTAGCAGCTCTCTATTTCAAAAAGAGCATCTTCTTCGTTATCTGTTCCCCACCGGAAGTGAGACTGTAGAAGTAAATACCGCTGGGATGGGATACAGCATTCCACTCCACATTATAC
>MDSZ01097492.1_pt1 | contig 11121 bp, 11 predicted proteins | sample 811201 | NCBI WGS metagenome assembly MDSZ01 (sample SAMN05326647, study PRJNA326480) | marine metagenome | isolation source: seawater | place: Indian Ocean: North | collected 2010 | reverse complement strand
GAAGTATGGTTTGATAGTGGATCAACACATAGTTTTGTTTTAGAGAAAAGAAAAGATTTAAAATGGCCGGCAGACATGTATTTGGAGGGTTCTGATCAACACAGAGGATGGTTTCACTCATCTTTATTAGAGTCTTGCGGAACAAGAGGGAAAGCTCCATTTGAAAGTATTCTCTCACATGGATTTGTTGTAGACGGTAAAGGGATGAAAATGTCAAAATCAATGGGTAATGTGATTTCACCTGAAGATATTTTAAAAAATTATGGTGCAGATATTCTTAGAGTTTGGGTCGCTGCTTCTGATTATGCAGAAGATTTAAGAATTGATAAAAGCATTTTGACTCAACATGCAGAGTCATACAGGAAAATACGAAATACCTTTAGATTTATGTTGGGAAATTTAAAGGACAAATACGAAAAACAAGATTTTGAGAAAATAGATTTAAAAGAATTTGACGAATTAGAGCAATATATTCTGCATAAGATTTATAATATTAGTAAGACCGTAGAAATAAACTTAAAAAATTATAATTTTCATAAATTGTATAAAGAACTATTAAATTTTTGTACTTTAGATCTTTCATCATTTTATTTTGATATAAGAAAAGATGTTCTTTATTGTGATAGCCTAGACTCAAAAAAAAGAATAAATTGTGTCAAAATTTTAAATATAATTTTAGAAAGCCTGCTTAAATGGTTTGCCCCAATTTTAGTTTTTACAACCGACGAAGTGTATAGTTTGATAAATAAAGGTGAAAAAAATATACATGAGCATACATTTGTTAATGTTCCAAAAATATGGGAGAATAAAAAATTAAACGATAAGTGGGATAAATTGTTTAAGATTAAACAGGAAGTGAATATAGCTATAGAAGCTAAAAGATCTTCAAAAGAGATTGGATCAAGCCTAGAGACTGAAGTTAAATTAAGTGTAAATAAAAATATATTTGATTTGCTTAAAAATTTGGATTTAGCTGAGTATCTTATCACATCAAAAGCAGAAAAAGTTTTAACTCAAGATGAAGAGATGAAAATTGAGGTAAATAAAGCAAAAGGTAGTAAATGTCCTAGATGTTGGAAAATTTTAGAACAAAACTGCACAAGATGTTCCAACTTAATTTAGAATGAATTTTTTAATTAGTTTGAAACAATTTAAAAATCATTTCTTTAAAAAAGAGAATGCGTATTTCTTTGTATTTATAATGATAATTTTTTTTTTAGATAGACTATCAAAGTTACAGATAATTAATAATCTTAATGAAACTGCCTACTATGTGAACGATTATATTAATCTCGACCTTATTTGGAATATAGGTATCGGTTTTGGTCTTTTAAGCACAAATTCGTCACTATTTTATAATTTAGTAACAATATTAATTGGTTTGATCATCTTATTTTTAGTCTCTTTTTTTATTAAATCAAAAAAAATAGATAAATTTATCTTCTCTATTATTATAGGAGGAGCCTTAGGAAATTTTTATGATAGAGTAGTGTATAAGGCTGTTCCGGACTTTGTTGATTTACATTATAATAATTTTCACTGGTTTACTTTTAATGTAGCAGATATATTCATTACAATAGGAATATTAATTTTTATGATAAGAAGTTTTAATTTAAAAAACTAAGGCATTGATACAATGAAAAGATCAATTTTTTTATTAATGATAATATCTTTTATCACCTCTTGCGGAGGTATTAAAGATGCAGGAAAAGTTTTAAGAAATGAAAAAATAAGAACAACCGATGAATTTTTGGTAAAAAAAAGAAACCCTCTTGTTTTGCCACCAAGCTTTGAAGAGGTACCTGAACCAGGAACAATAACAAAAAAAAAAAAAGATGAAGAAGAAAAAATTAGAGAAATTTTAAAAAGCCCTAAAAAAGAAAATAATCAAAACAACAAATCTTCCTCATTAGAAGATTCAATTCTAAAAAGTATAAGAAAGTGATAAATACAAACTTTCTCTCTATAAATAGCATTACAAAAAGAGAGTCTAAAAACTTTTCTAAAAAATTTGAAAAAATAATTTTGGATATAAATAAAGATATTAAAGATAATAAAAAAACTCTGAATATTTTAAATAAAAACTTTAAGTTTAACTTTAAAATAGGAGACTTAAAAAAATATAAAAAATTTAAGATCATTGCAATTTTAGGAATGGGAGGGTCTATTTTAGGTGCAGAAGCCATTCATAATTATTTTCAACATAAAATAAAAAAAAAATTTTACTTTTTTGATGATTTAGACGAAGATAAAATTATTAATTTTAAAAAAAAAGAAAATTTTTCAAAGGTTCTTTTTATTATTATTTCAAAATCAGGGAATACAATAGAGACCTTATCAAATTCTTTTGCATTAAATATTATTAAAAGTGATAGGAAAAACGTTATATTGATATCTGAGAAAAAAAATAATTCATTATTTATTTTATCAAAAAAGTTAAATTTACATTATATCGAGCATAAAGATCATATAGGAGGCAGATTCTCGGTCCTTTCTGAAACAGGTCTAATTCCAGCATATTTAATGGGAGTAAACATATTTAAGCTTAGGTCTAAAATTAGGGACATTCTTAAAGGCAGCAATAAACTATCTCTAAAAAATAGTTCAATAAAGCTAGCAAGTATAATGAATTCAAAAAAATTTGATAATTTAATATTTCTCAATTATTCTTCTCGACTTGAGAAGCTACTTTATTGGGGTCAACAATTAATAGCTGAGAGTTTAGGTAAAAAAAATAAAGGTTTTTTACCTGTTATATCGAATGTTCCCAAGGATCATCATAGTTTATTGCAATTGTATTTAGATGGACCAAAAAATAAGATATTTAATATATTTAGCCTAAAAACAAAAAAAAATGAAAAGATAAATGCTAAAAACCAATTAGAAATTAATAGCTACTTAAATAAAAAAAAAATCTTTGAAATTAAAAATGCACAAAAAATGTCATTAATAAAATCACTTAAAAAAAAGAATATTCCATTTAGGGAATTTAAAATTAAAAATTCTGATGAAGTGACATTGGGGAAATTATTTTCTTTTTTTATAATTGAAACAATTATAATAGGAAAATTGTTAAATATTAACCCGTTTAATCAACCAGCTGTTGAACAAGTAAAAATAGATACAAAAAAATACTTAAGTAAAAACACCAAAAATAATTTTTGATCTTCCATACTCTTTAATTTCAATAGTATTTAAAATACCATGAAATTCGTCTTTATTCTTTTTTTCTCTATGTATGATAACTAAATGATTTTGATTAAAAATATTTTTTTTTTTTATTAACTTTAAGTTTTGAAGAAAATTAAAATCTTTAAAAGGAGGATCTAAAAAAAAAATATTATATTTTTCTTTAAAGTCATTAATTAAAAACTTCTCTATTTTAATATTAAATACTTTTGATTTATTAATTATTGATAAATAAGTCAAATTTTCCTTTAAAATTTTGGTAGCACTTACATCTTGATCTACAAATGTAATTGATTTTGCTCCCCTTGAAATACACTCTATCCCAAATGATCCAATACCAGAATATAAGTCTAAAATATTTGAATTCTTAATTTTAGGTTTAATGGTATGTGAATGTTCCAAAATATTAAAAATATTTTCTCGCACACTGTCTTTCAACGGTCTTGTATTAGAATTTTTTAAAAATTTAATTGATCTACCTTTAAATGACCCGCTGATAATTCTCATTTTTTGATAACTTTCCACCCAATATCTCTTCGATAAAATCCATCTTTAAAATTTAATTTTTTAATATTTGAAATTATCTTATTTCTTATTTTATAGAAATTTGTACCAACCGACGTTATGTTTAAAATTCTGCCTCCAATTGATCGTAGCTGATTATTGGAATAATCGGTGCCTGCATGATAAACAAAATTTGATCTAGAAATTTTAACTTTGTCAATATTTTTAATTTTCAGGTTTTTTTTATATAAACCTGGATATCCTTTAGCACATAAAACTATCGTCATACTTTTTTGTTTTTTCCATTCTATATTTGTATGTTTTAACTTATTATCAATCGTGTTTTTAAATATTTTTACAATGTCAGATTTAAGCTTAGGTATTATCACCTGACACTCAGGATCTCCCATTCTTATGTTGTATTCTATAAGATATGGCTCATTGTTTTTAATCATTAGACCCACATATAAGAAACCACTGTAAGGTTTCCCCCTTTTTTTTAAAGCTTTTAAAGTTGGATTTACAATTTTTAATAATATTTTTTTTTCTAAATTTTTGTTAATTATAGGAGCTGGTGAGTAAGCACCCATTCCACCAGTGTTAGGCCCTTTATCTTTTTCATAAACTCTTTTATGATCTTGAGCTGTTCCAAAAAATTTATAGCTCTTATTATCTACTATTAAAAAATAACTAGCTTCCTCGCCATCTAGAAATTCTTCAAGAACTACTTTTTTAGAGGATTTAAATTTTCCTTTAAATATTTCAGACACATTATTAAGAACCTCTTTTTTTGTTTTACAAATAGAAACACCTTTCCCAGCTGCTAAACCGTCAGCTTTGACAACTAGTGGTAAATTACAATCTTTTAAAAAATTTTTTACTTGAGAGTTTTTAGTGCAAATTTTAAATTTAGCCGTTGGGATTTGATTTTGTTTACAAATCAATTTCATAAAGGCTTTAGATCCTTCTAATTTTGCAGCATATTTGTTCGGTCCAAAAACTTTAATTTTATTTTTTTTTAAAAAATCGACCAATCCTTTTACCAGTGGTTCTTCTGGCCCTATAATCATTAAGTCTATTTTGAAAAATTTAATTTGTTTTAAAATTTTGTGAAAATCTAAAATATTTACTTTAACATTCGTCGCTATTTTAGATGTACCGGCATTTCCTGGAAAACAAAATATGTTTTTAACTAACTTAGACTCATTTATTTTTTTGCATAAGGCATGTTCTCTTCCACCGCTTCCAATTAAACCAATATTCATGTTAAAATATATATTATATAATTTAAAGATGAATAAAAAAAAAGCTAAACTTATTTTTAAACACAATTATTTTGAAATTGTAGAGGATGGAGACCACGTTATTTGCGCGGTATCAGGAAAAAAAATACCACTCAAAAATTTAAGTTATTGGAATGTAGATTTTCAAGAGGCATATTTTTCACCAATTGAAGTTAACAAGAAATTAAAAAATCTTAAAAAGTAATTTTACTTCCATCTATTATGAGTCCATATCCATTGATTTGGATTATTTAAAATCATTTTTTCAAGAACTTTGTTTAATTCTTGCGATAGCTCTATTTTATTTTTAAATTTTTTAGGATTAATTTTTTTTTGAAATACAATTCTAAATTTATCGTTTACTTTTCTCTCAATATAAACTGGAATTATTTCTAAGTTAAATTTTATAGAAAGTTGAGCAGGTAATGTCGTTGTGAGTGCAGGTTTGTTAAATAGATTAATTTTTTCTCCCTCACTTACTCTTTGATCAATCATTAAAGCTATAGAGTGTTTTTTTTTATAAATTCAATTGACTCTCTAACACCATTAATTCCTTTTTTAATTTGGTTTTTACAAATATATTTTTGTCTTAGATATTCCATAAATGGATTTAAAAAAATATTATTAAGCGGTCTATAAATAGTAGCTAACGGAATATTTTTTTTAGTTATTTCCATAGACATTAGTTCAAAATTTGCAAAGTGACCTGATATAAAAATTACTGGCTTTTTATCTTTAATTATTTGAAAAATATTTTCTTCACCATCCAAAGTTATATGAGAAAAATTTTTTTTAAAATCTTTTAAGTAGACATATTCTACAAATGTTTTTCCATAGTTTTCCCACATTGAATTAATAATTTTTTTTTTGTCATTTTCTGAAATTTTATTTGAAAATATATTTAGGTTTTTATTAATAGTTTTTTTTGATTTAAATATTGGGCCAAAAACTAAAAAAAAAGTAGAAAAAATTTTTCTACTTAAGGTTAAACCTAATATACGTGCAATTAAGAAAAAAAAATAGATTAATATAGATTGTAAAAAATAGATTAGTATTTTAATCATATAACAAATTTATTTTATTTATCAATTCTTGAAACTCTTTGATTTCTAATTTTACTCTAAGATAGTTTATTTTACCTAGCTTAAAACTATTTATTTTGTAATAGTCTTTTTCAGTCATAATAATTTCACAATTATTAAGTTCAGCTTCGTCTATAATTTTTTGAATTTCAATTTTTGAAAATTTATAATGGTCAGGAAAAACAAGTTTTCTCTCGATTTTCAAATTATTTTCATCAATCAATTTAAAAAAATTTTCTGGATTTCCTATTCCAGCTAAAGCAAAGAATTTTTTATTTTTGAATTGTTCTAAATTAATTGGTTTGTAAGTTGAATAATAAATATCTAAATTCTTATTTATTTTTAAAATTAATTTTTCAAAATTATCATTTTTTTTTCCATTAATAATTATTATATTTGCATTTTTTAAGCTTGATAAATTCTCTCTAAGTGGACCAGCGGGCAAAACTAAGCCATTTCCAATTAATTGATTTTGATTGAAGCAAACTATGTTTAAATTTTTTTTTATATTATAATCTTGAAGCCCATCATCTAGGATCACTGAGTCAAATCCAGAATTTTCTGCATTTTTCAGACCAATTACTCTATTTTTGCTTATAATTAAATTTTTAAAATAATTTTTAATAAAATTATACTCATCAAAATGATTGTTGTATAACTTCCTGACTATTGCCGGTTTTTTTCCAAGTTCAAGAAGCTTATTTGCTATATAAATCGAAGTGGGCGTTTTGCCAGTGCCACCAACATAAATATTACCAACGCAAATAATTGGAATTTTAAACTTCTTTGGCTTAAAAATTTTTCTCTTAAAGAAAATAACAAGAATAAAAATTAATGATAAAGGAAAAAATAAAATTGATAAAACGCCGATTTTTTTATCCCAAAATTTGGGCTTATTTATATTCATTATTTAAAAAATTTTTAATAATTATCATTGTGTCGATTAAAGTTTTTTCGCCTAGTTCATTGATTTCATCAGAAAAATGATTAGAATTTTTCTCTGGACTTGCTAAATCAAGTGTTAAATTTTTACTCAATTCTTCATCATTGAGAATTTTGTTTGAAATTTTATTTTTTTCTAAAACTTTATATATATCCTCAAAATTATAAACGTAAGGACCATGATAAATCTTACACCCAAGTTTTGCAGCTTCCAAAGGATTTTGGCCACTGTTATCTTTTAATTTTTTAATCATTGATTTTCCCATGAAAACACTTTTAGCATATTTAAAATAATTATTTAGATCTCCAAAATAATTAATTATTACTATATCTTTGTTTTTTATAATTTTTTCATTTTTATTCAATATTTGTGTATCAAGTTTAAATTTTTTTGATAAAGATTCTATTTCCTTTACTCTTTCAATGTGTCTTGGTGCAATAATAGTTAAAATATCATTATATTGCTTTTTAATTTTTTGATGCGTTCTTAGGCAGAATACATTTTCCTCTTTATGAGTACTAGCTGCAAACCAAAATCTCTTATTTGATAGCAAATTTTCGTTAATATTTTTTAAATTCTTTTTATCAATCCGACCTACAAGTTTTATATTTCCATTAAAGTAAATTTTTTTCTTATTTATCTTTTCTAAATGTCTTTTAGTTTCTTCGTTGGAGCAGATACATAGTTCAAAAATGTTAAAAATTTTTTTTGCTGTTTTAGGAAATAGCATCCACCTCTTGAATGACTTATTAGTCAGTCTTCCATTTAATAAAGCAATGGGAATTTTATTCTGCTGTGCTCCTAGAATTAAGTTTGGCCAAATTTCAGAGTCAACAAGAAATATTTTATCTGGTTTCCAAAGAAGTAAAAATTTATTTATCAAAAAAGGGACATCATATGGAATATATCTATGCTCAATATCATCAAACTTTTTTAACTCTTCTCTTGCTATGTTTCCTGAGCTTAAAGTTGTAGTTGTAATTAAAAATTTTAAATTTTTGAAATTTTCTTTTAATTCTGAAATAATTGGTATTATACTTTTGAATTCTCCTATACTAGCGGCATGAAACCAAATTAACTTAGATTTTCCTTTTTCAACTATATTATAGTGTGAAACAAAGATCTTCTCTTTGTATCTTTTTGGATCTTCTTTTTTAATAATTTTTCTATAATGAATAAATATAAATAAAAATGGATATAAAAGTGTTGACAAGATTCTATATGTGAGAATCATTTTATTTTAATTGTTTTTTATAAAGCGTCTTATACTCTTCGCAATTATTGATTAAAAAATCATGATTACCAGAGTTAATAACTCTACCTTCTTTTACTACAAAAATTTTATCAGCGTTATGAATTGTAGATAATCTATGGGCTATCACTAAAGTAGTTTTATTTTTTATCAAATTATTAATAGCATTTTGAACTATCTCTTCGGACTCTGCATCCAAAGAAGAAGTAGCCTCGTCCAAAAGAATTATTGGGGAATCTTTAAGTACCGCTCTAGCTATAGATATTCTTTGTTTTTGTCCACCTGAAAGCCTCACACCATTTTCTCCAATCATAGTGTCATAACGTTGAGGCAATTTATTAATGAATTCATCAGCTGCAGCAAATTTACATGATTTATATATTTCTTCGTCAGTTGCGCTAGCTTTTGCGTAAGCAATATTATTTTTCACCGTATCATCAAATAAAATAACATCTTGGCTTACTAAAGATAGATTTTTTCTTAAAGAACTTAAAGAAACATCTTTAATATTTTGATTATCTATCTGTATTGATCCTTCTTGAGGGTCATAAAATCTTGGAAGCAAATTTATAATAGTACTTTTTCCAGCACCACTATGACCGACAAAAGCAGCCATTGTATTCCCTTTTATTGTAAAATTTATTTCTTTAATTGCTTTTTGATTAGTGGATTCATATTTAAAACCAACATTATTAAATTTTATTTCAGTATCTTTTAAAATTAATTTTGGTGCATTTATTAATTCTTTAATTTTTATTTCATTATCAATAATCTCACTTACTCTTTGGAAAGCGGCTGCTCCTTGATATGCGGCCATATTAATCGTAGCTAATGATCTGATAGGTTGGTAAGACAGCATCATTGCTGCTAAAAAAGAAAAAAAATTGTTAATTCCGAGTTCACCGGCAGCAATTAATTTTCCTGAAAAAATTATAAATCCAGCTATCATAAATCCTGTGAGGGTCTCCATGATTGGTGTGGCTCTTATAACTATACTTCCAATTTTTATATTTTTTTCTACTAGATCATCAATAAATTTTTCGGCTTTTTCGTTTTCTTCCCTTTCTTTCTGATAAACTCTAATCATTTTAGATCCCTTGAATATTTCCGTCAAAAAAGTAGCAAGATTTCCTGAAGACTTACCCGCCCTTGAGGTTGCTTTACCTATTCTTTTTCCAAGAGATTTCGCAAGACCACCTGCCAATGGCATCATAAGAATAGCAAATAATGCTAACTTCCAATTTTGATAAAACATTAAAGATACAAGAGCTATAACTGAAAAAGTATCTTTCATTAAATTTAAAACACCTGTGCTTACAAGATTTTGGACATGATAAGTATCATACATTACGTTAGAAACGTATTTACCTGAATGTCTATTATCTAATGTTTGAATATCAGAAATTAAAATATTATTAGCAACTTTTTTTTGTAGGGCACCAGCAACTTCTTGACCAACCCTTATTATATTTACTCTAGCAAAGTACAGGGCTATACCTTTACTAGAAAAAGCAATTACAATTAAAATTGGTATAGACCAAGCAAAAACTTTATTTTGCTCTATAAATATTTTTTTTACTGCCGGGTCTAATAACCAAGCTATACCAGAGGTGCTTGCTGCAACTATAAGGGAGAGAACTAAAGCTATCAAAATTTTTTTTAGATGTTTTTTAACATATTCTTTATATAGTCTTATCAAAATTATTTTTAATTGTTTAAATTTCATTTTATAAATTTATTGCACAAATACTTATAAATAAAAGTAATCCTGTATAATTATTTAATTTAAATAATTTTAAATATTTATCTGATTTAAATTTCCTCAATTCAAATATTTGATAAGCTAGACTTAAAACAAACAATAATAAAAAAAAAGAAAAAATGTTATTACTTAAGTGATTTCTAAATAAATAAAAAATTAGAACAACAGAAATTAAATAAGAAATTGAAACAAAAAAGCCAATATTCTTTTTAAATTTGATGGAGGTAGATTTTAATCCAATTATTTCATCATCCGACATATCTTGAGCTCCATAAATGGTGTCATAGCCCAATGTCCAAAATATGGCCGACACATAAAGAATAATTACGTCCAAATTAATATTATTATTTACAGCTACCCATGCCATTATAATTCCCCAGTTAAATGTTATACCTAGGAACAATTGAGGCCAATAAGTAAACCTTTTCATGAATGGGTAAGAGAATGCAAGCAACATTGAGCTCATACCAAGTATGATTGTGAATAGATTAAATTGCAGCAGTATCATAAATGCCATCAAACATAGAATTAAGACATAGATAATAGAATGTTTAACATTTATTTTTCCTGAAGCTAATGGACGATTTTTTGTTCTTTCAACTTTTTTGTCAAAATCTTTATCAACTATGTCGTTAACTATACACCCCGCACTTCTCATCAAAACTGAACCTAAAAAAAATAATATTAAGTAATTGAAAAATAACTTTAAGTTTGGATTTGTAGTATAAGCAAAAGCTAATCCCCAAGAGCAGGGCCAAAATAATAGCATAAACCCTATTGGCTTATTTAATCGAGTTAGTTCTATGAATATTTTTAAATACGACATGAAATATTACTTGTAAATATCAAACACTAACTTCATAATCAATTTGATTCGATATGGATATAGATTACACAGTTGCAGCATTAATGTTTCCAGCAATTCCTTTAATGATGACAATGTATAGTAATAGATTTCATACATTGAGTGGATTAATTAGAAATTTACACGATCAATTAACATTTGATAAGAAAGCTCCCCCACAATTAGAAAATCAATTACACGTCCTAAACAATAGAACTAATCTTTTGAAATACACAATGGGATTTGCTGCTTTTGGTTTTTT
>MDSZ01269407.1_pt1 | contig 11122 bp, 4 predicted proteins | sample 811201 | NCBI WGS metagenome assembly MDSZ01 (sample SAMN05326647, study PRJNA326480) | marine metagenome | isolation source: seawater | place: Indian Ocean: North | collected 2010 | reverse complement strand
TTCTATGCAAAGTAAAGTAAATGAACTGAAAGTTGACCTTAGTTCTTTTGTTCCTGTTATACCAGAAGTTCCTAGCTTACAAGGTGATTTATTAAAACTCGGGGATATAACTTCAGCAGCTGGATTAGCAACAAAGATTGCAGAATTAAAAGCAGCTTTTGGTGGTGCAGTATCTGACCTTGATGCAAAGCTAGCTTCATTAGGATTAGATTCTTTTCCACCTAGTATCAATGCAGCAGATATATGCAGTGCATTGCCAAATGTAGAAACAATTGATGGAGTTGCAACAGAAGTACCAGCGGAATCTAAAATACCAGAAAAAGAACCAGAAAAACCTGTAGCTAAAGAAGTAATATTAACAGATTTAGAAGAATTGAATCGAACAGTATTAAACGTGGCACTTAAAGAAAATGTAGGCCTACAAATAAGAAAAGCAGCTGATGCACTAGAACCAAATGTGAGAAAGAAATTAAAACAGGGAATAAGAAACATGTATTTCAATCTTACTTGGCCAGAACTTTTTATTGAGGCGGCTAATGCAGGAGGAGGTAATTACGATGACCTTTATTGGACAGATTACCCAGAAGCAGTATTAAAAGAATTGCAATCACAACTATCAGCAGAACATCCTTTAGGCTGGAATTTCCAAGGGTTTTCCCTGGAAGCAGCATATAATACAACAAAAACACTTTTACCTAAATATGCCGAAGCAGAAGATTTTGCCACAGCAAGTGCACAATCAGTTGCGCGAAGAATGAAAAAGGTTACAACCTCTGGGTAAACCTGTATAAATAATACTATGGCAACTATACAATCAGATAAAAGTATAATAGGAGATATACAAAAAGCCAAGGTTACCGCCAGACAGGTTGGCCACAGGGACCTTGATTTATCGCTTAAGATACATCCGATACGAAAAGATATCATTCCACTAAAGGACGATAATGCTATTAAGAACGCTATCCGAAATTTATTAGTAAGTAACTTTAGTGACAGACCTTTTCAGCGAGATAAAGGAGCAAATCTGAGAGCACTATTGTTTGAACCTGCAGATACAATAACAGAAGTTGCTTTGGCACAAAACATAAGAAAGGTTATCAGGAAGTATGAGCCTAGAGTTAAAATCTTAAAGATATCAGTAAACGACCAAGCGGATAGAAACGCTTATAGAATTATTGTGAGATTTTTAATAAAGGAATTCGACCAACAGGATAATGTAGAAATAATACTAAGAAGGTTAAGATAATATGGCTACTAATTTAAACGTCACCGAACTAGATTTTGAGGATATCAAACAGAATCTAAAAAACTTTTTAAAGAGACAGAGCGAGTTTACAGATTACGACTTTGATGGTTCGGGATTGAATATACTACTCGATGTCCTCGCATATAATACTCACTATAACGCGATGAATGCTCACTTCAGTTTAAACGAAGCATTCCTAGACTCGGCGCAGATAAGAGGGAACGTTGTAACGCGTGCAAAACTACTTGGGTATATACCGCGGTCGATACTATCCCCGCGTGCCTCCGTAAATTTAACAGTGAATGTTGATGGAGTATCTGGTACTATACCTTCTGTACTATCGCTACCTCGTGGAACTAAACTGAAAACAATCGTGGATGGCGAAGAGTTCCAATATGTAGTTCTCAATAACCAGCAGGCAAACCTCGTAGGTACTACATTTACATTCAGTAACGTATCTATCGTGGAAGGTTCAATCAGAGAGTTAAAGTACAGAGTCGACAACGACATAGAGAACCAAAAGTTTCAGCTATCGGATATCGATGGCGATACATCAACGCTACGAGTCAGAGTACAGACTAACCAGGAATCCTCGGCCTTTGATATATACACAAAGTTCGAAACGTTAAAGGGAGTCGACTCGGCGTCTAAGGTATTCTTTCTGCAGGAGAACCCAGCGGGATTCTATGAGGTACACTTCGGCGACGGCGTAACCGGATTCAAACCAACGAATAATAATATCGTAACTATCGACTACGTTAGCACCAAGGGTAAGGAATCAAACGGCGCCAGCACATTTTCCATGGTGGATAACATCGGTGGGTTTACAAATATAACGGTAGCTACGGCCTCGAACTCATCGGGTGGTGCAGATAAGGAAACGTTAGAATCCATTCGATTTAACGCACCCTTAACATTTATCTCTCAGAACAGAGCGGTCACAGCAGACGACTACGGCGCTATTATTAAGAAGAACTTCTCGAATATCGATAGTATCGCGACATGGGGTGGCGAGGACCAGGATCCACCGGACTTTGGTAGAGTGTACGTTGCCATTAAACCATTATTAGCCGACGCACTTACAGAGGCGGAAAAAACAGAAATCACCGGCTCAATTTTAAAGGGTAAGAACGTAGTTAGTATTACACCAGAGATTGTCGACCCGAACTTTACGTTCCTGGAGCTCGATGTATTCTTTAAGTATAATCCAAACCTTACGGATAGAAGCTCTGTTGAACTACAGTCCGTAGTAAGAGATACAATATCAGACTTTAACTTTAATAACCTGAATAAGTTCGACGGCGTATTCAGACACTCACAGCTAACGAAGCTTATAGACAACAGCGACCCTGCGATACTCAACAGTATAATCAGGCCACGCATGTTTCAGAATATCGCAAGCAAGGCATCTCAGGACAACAATTTTAGTCTTACGTTTGCAGCCCCCTTTTTCCAGAGCGGTGATTCTAGTAATTTTATTATAGCTAGCTCGGCGTTTAAAGTTAACAACGTAGACCACTTCTTCGGTGATATACCAATAGCAGGTAGTACAAACAGACGAGTAATCGTATTCAAGGTAGTCAACGGACAGAACGTTACCGTTATCAACGACGCTGGTCTGGTAGAAACAGAGAAGGGCAAGATTACATTAAATAACTTCAGACCCGACTCAGACACAAGCGTTAGAATCACAATTGTTCCTAACAGTCTAGATATAGCCCCAAAACGTGAGCAACTTTTATCCATTTTTAATAGCCTAGTTACTATAACTCCTGAGATAGATACTATAGCAACGGGTGGTAGCAGTGGTGCCATAACATATACCACTACATCGAGGTTAAAGTAGTATGTCTGAAGTATTCCACGATGCCGCTGCCAGATGTAAAACAACTCTGACTCCTGGTGCTATCGATAACGATACATCTACACTCGACGCTACCAAGGAACATCTACGTTTAGACCAGTTAATACCACAAGAGATTATATCGGATAGAGCCAAGCTCGAAGAGTTTCTAAAGGCGTACTATACGTTCATGAATATGGACGAGTTTATATACCAGGAGACTGAAACGTTTAACGAGGTGGTACTGGACGGTAAGGTATCTTTTAGAATAGACGATCCGAATAACGAGAACAACGAGTTCTTTACGGACGAGACCGGCGACAATAGTACTCTCGTACTCACGGCGCCGAACGGTACTACTACTAATATTCCACTATCCGCCGCAAACGTTTCGATCACTAACGGAAACGAGCTGCCTGGAAGCTTAGCAGCCTCCTCCAGTGAGATTGGAAAAACGTTCACGGTTAATAGCAATCCGTCTCAGAATCAGGTGAATCTCGCGTCCTTTAACAACCATACGGCTCAGCTCGTAACTATCGTAAAGTACTGGGTCGGGCCCGGTCCGTCCTACGTAATGAACACTATCGAGGAAGCCATGGATATCGACCAGAACGAGACAAACTTCCTCGAGCTGATGCAGAAGGAGATCGCTGCTACGGTTCCACGTAACGTCACGGTAAACAAACGTAATCTATATAAACAGATAACTGATTTCTACAAGGTTCGCGGAAGCTCTGACAGTATAGAGATATTCTTTAGACTATTATTCAACGATAACGTAGAGGTAGAGTTCCCTTTCGATAGCACTCTGATTCCTTCTAGCGGCAACTGGGAGGTGGATCCCGCGCTTCCAAACGGCGGTAGGTATCTCGATAACAAAGGGTTTCTATCGTATAATATAAAGATACAGGATAGTCTCAGGTTCCAGAAGTTCTCGTATCTCGTAAAGACCGGTCAGAACCTCGAGGACTGGCGTATGGCGTTCAACAAACTCGTGCATCCAGCAGGGTTTATATACTTCGCAGAGATACTTATATTCCTTGAGCTAATAGACGATGTACTCGGCGCGGAGCTAAACAAAGCGTCTATGCCGGGAGCGCAACCAGGTCTGATAGGTCCAGAAGATATACCTGTATTGGTAGAGATATTCGTATCCGAGTTCCTACCTACGACAGAAGCTAAAATCCATAAGTCGGGTACACTATCACTGACACTAAAGAATGGAGTAATAAGTAGTACAACGATAACATCAGGTGGTTCAGGGTATGTCAATGCGCCCACAATCACTAGTTCTGACAGCGGTACGCCATCGGGCTTTACTGCTGCAACTTTGACCGCTAGTATAGCTGCTGGTGCAGTCTCAGGTATTACCATAGGGGACGGAGGAAAGGATTATAATGTTCCAGCGCTCTCGATAGCCGCTCCTGCCGCTATTGTATTCGACGGGTCATCTTCGAGCATTGTTTCAGCTGCAGATGATACGATTCAACTCAGTTCCGCTCAGCAATCAGCCTTTCCTGTTGGTAGTCAATTGACTTATACTAACGGCGGAGGGACTACAATAGGTGGATTAACGTCCGGAAGTACGTTTCATGTAGTGTTTAGTAGCGGTAATAAGATAAAACTCAGTGCCACAAGCGGTGGCTCGCCTATTAATATAACCGGTGTGGGTGTCGGTAACGCGCATACACTGACCGGTACAACTGCAACTGCTACTGCCGCTAAGATAGACGGAGCTCTCGATACGCTCTCTGTAGTAGAGGAAGGGTTCGGTTATAGTAGCGCGCCAGCGATTAGCTTCAATGGTGTGGCTCTCGATGGTCTATCCGGAGTGGCGCCGGTTGCCAGTATCGCCATTACATCCGAGGGTAAGCTCGATATCGATAACATTACCATCACGAGTCGTGGCCAGAACTGGTCGAATCTCTTTGCTACAGCCGCCGGTAACACGAACGCGGGTAAGATTGCAACGGTGACTGCCATAGGTCGTGCCGATAAAATCTATTCCAGCGCGCCGTCGATAGTGTTTCCTGAGCCTACCGCAAAGGATACCGATGGGAACCTGCTATCGTCTAACGTGACCGCCGTTGCTAACTTTACGTTGGATTCCGAAGGGGAAATCAATGGAGTCAACATATCGAACGCCGGTAGCGGATACGTGGACGACCCGATAGTGACTCTCAGCAGTGCGGTACATAACGAGCAGCGTGTCAAGGATATCAGAGAGGTCATACACTTGAATCTCAATCACAAACCCTTGGCTCTCGGAGAAACAATCTTTACTGTCGTTACGAATCCACGTCAGACAAACGGAAGTAAGCAGAACGATGGTAACTCGAACAAGAGACTACCCGAACACGATGTCGAGGTAGCTAACGTCAACTTTAGAACGATTGAGGACAATAGTTATAGACAGAACAGAGGTCCGAGTAACTTCTTTACCAGTCCGAGACTCTTCAATTCCAATCAGACTTTAGCCTTTTTAGGTAGCAATCAGTTACAAACTATCGATTCAACTGATATAAATAAATATAACACGAGTACATTTGTACATATAGAATAGAAACAGGAAATTAATTATGCCAGCAATAGTAACAAATAATTTTAGAGTTCAGAACGCAACGAACTTTAAAGATAACGTAGCTAAGTCAAGTGTCTATGTATCTATCGGTAAATCTGACGTATGGTCAGCATCAACATCTGATACAACAGATGGTACGCCAACATCACCGGTGGATAGACTCGATGACTTAGGAGAAGCAAGAGCGAATCTCATCGGTCTGAAAAAGATTGTAGCGTCAGATATCGCACACGTAGTACCAAGAAAAACATGGACATCGGGACGTTCTTACGTACCTTATGATTCCGACGATGGGTCTCTATTCGATAGAGATTTCTATATCCTAACATCAGAGTTTAAAGTATACAAATGCATCATAGCTGGTGGTGGTGTTTCTAGTATACAACCAACTCAAACATTGACTGACCCACAGGCTGAGTCAGATGGTTATACCTGGAAATATATGTTCACAACAGGTGTTGCAGATGCAGAGAAGTTCTTAACGAATAGCTATATGCCGGTTAAGACTGTTCCACTTAAGGCAGAAGCAGAAGTGGCGGCAACAATCTCAAGCTCAACTACTGTCGTACTCAAAGAGATTGACCCAGGAGTATTGGTTGGAACAACAGTCACAGGTACTGGTATATCCGGTACGGTCACAGTTTCTGCGGTCAGTGGAAGTACAGTTACTCTTTCATCTGCACAATCAATATCAGCAAACACTGTTCTAACATTTGCATTCGCTAATAATACTGCGGCTGCAGCTAACTTATCAGAGACTGACTATGCTCAGTACCTTAACCAAAAAGCATCGAGAGATTCATCTACAGCGGCAGGTATCGAAAGATACGAGGTGACTGCTGGAGGTACAGGTTATTCATCAGGTTCACCACCTACAGTTACTATCTCAGGAGATGGTACAGGTGCTACAGCAACAGCAGTAGTCAATTCTAGTGGTAACGTCACAGCTATTAATGTTGGAAACAAAGGAACAAACTATACAGTGGCCAAGGTTGTTATATCTGGCGGTGGTGGTTCAGATGCTACTGCAAGAGCAGTCATTTCACCACAGGAAGGACACGGTGTTGACCCTGTAGCTGAGTTAGGAGCATTCTTTATATCACTTAATTCTAAGCTAAGTGGTAACGATGGTTCCGACTTAACAGTAGGTAATGATTTCAGACAGGTTATGGTTATCAACGAGCCAAGAGATTACAATGCTACACCACAAGCAGGTGCCATCGCTACAGCAAGTACTCTCAAAGGTACCAAAGCATTGAAACTTGCTACTGCATCCGAGGCAAGCTCATTCCAGGTTGATGAACTGATAGTTGGTCAATCAGCAAATGCTCCTCAGGCATATGTGGTAGAGATTGATAGCTCAAACGGTCTATTAAGATATCATCAGAATCAAAAAACTGGATTCGAAGCATTTGAGAATGGTGAAACTGTTATAGGACAAACAAGTACTCAGAGTTCAGCTTTACATTCATCAGCTGCATTGGAAAATCCAGAGGTTGATAGACAAAGTGGTGAGATACTATTCCTAGAGAATAGAGCACCGATTAGTAGAAGTACAACACAGATTGAAGACATTAAAGTTATAGTAGAATTCTAATATAGATACTATTAGGAAGTAAAATTTATGGCAACGACAAGAATAAAAAATTACAATGTAGCACCTTATTATGATGACTTCGATGAAACTAAAAACTTTCATCGTATTCTATTCAGACCAGGGTTCTCGGTACAAGCAAGAGAACTAACACAATTACAATCAGCATTACAATCTCAGATTGATAGATACGGACAGTTTGCTTTTAAAGATGGCTCAAGAGTAGTCAATGGTAAAGTAACACTTAACGTTGAGTATGATTTCATAAAGATTGAGTCAGCATTTACTCACTCATCTCAAGGCTCACTCAACAGTGATTCATATCTTACTGAACTTGTAGGAACAACAATCACAGGTGCTACCAGTGGTATACAGGCTGATGTATTACAAGTTGTAAGTGCCACAGGTTCTGACCCTAACACTGTATACATTAAGTATAAAACATCAGGTACTAATAATACTACTAAAACATTTGCGGCTGGAGAAGAGTTTAGCTCAAACGGAAGTCCACAAAGATTTGGTATGGTTGGTGGTGGTTCCAATATAGACGGAAGTAACACTGCATCATCTATATCAAACCCTACAGGAAAAGGTTCATCAGTAAACATTGAGGAAGGTGTATACTTTATATCAGGTACATTTGTTTTCGTACCTGCAGGTTCTCTTATATTAGATAAGTATACCAATACACCAAACTATATCGTAGGTTTAAAAGTAACTGAAGATATAGTATCATCTTCCGAAGATACATCTTTATTAGATAATGCACAGGGAGTTCCTAACACAGCAGCACCTGGTGCCAACAGATATAGAATACAAACAGAATTAATTAAAGAACCTCTATCACTCGCAAGTAGAAGTGAAGCAAGTTACATTACACTTATAGAGATTGCTGATGGTAAAGCAACAGTAGATAAAACAGATAAGAACACAGATACAGAACTAACTGAAAGATTAGCAAGAAGAACATTCGAGGAATCTGGAGATTATGTAGTTGAACCTTTTCAGTTAAACATAAGAGAGTTTTATAAAGATGACTCAGCTTCACCTGATGAAAGGTTTCAGTTTGGATTTAAAACAGCCACAGAGATTATTAACGATGAGTTAGTATCAGCTGTTGATAAAAGCAATCCTACATCAGCAGAACTTGCAAATGCAGTGACATACGGTAAGAATAGATTATCAGTAGGAGTTGAACCATCAGTTGCATACGTTAAAGGATTCAGAGTAGAGAACACTGGTACAAGAAATATTGTTGTAGAAAAACCAAGAGGTACCGATGCTGAAAATAATATTAACGTGGCAACAGCAAGTATACCCGTTGGTAACTTCGTTAAGTTAACAGCATCAACCGTAAAAGGTATGCCAGATGTCGATACATTTACTCATATTGATTTACATAGCGCAACAATTGCTACAGGACAAGCTTCAGGTAATAAGATAGGTACAGCAAGAGCTCGTTCATTAGAGTTTGTAAACAGTGAATTAAGATTATTCCTTTTTGATATCTCTATGAACTCAGGTAGTAACTTTAGTCAGGTTAAGAGTGTAAAACAATCTGGAGTAACACAGGACTTTATAGGTGACCTAGTACTACTTGGTGGAACTACAGCTCAGCTATTCGATGTTGGTAATAATGGATTAGTATTTAGATTACCACAGACTGCTGTTAAGACTCTATTCTCTGCAGCAAATCCATCTGTAGTAGATACAGTGTATGTTGCTAAGCAAAGGTTTGAGGTAGACAGTGCATCAATTAGTTTAGCATCAGGTCAAGGTACATTCATAAACACAAGTAGTATAGTAGCATCACTAGGTACTGGTGCTATAGATACATCACCAACAATAAGTAGTGGGTCAGATGGTTCTACCACATTGACATTCAGTGATGTAGGTGGTGTGACACCAGGTTCTACAAAACTTAAGGTTATGGCTGATGTAAGAAAGAACTTACTCCATAAAACAAAAACAAGAACAAATAATTCTACAGTATCAGGTACACTAAGTAGTGGAGAGCTAAGCTTAGGTAAAGCTGACATAATTAGATTAGTATCTGTTGTTCAAAATACTGGTAGTTTAAATGTTACTGATAGGTTTACTTTAGATAACGGTCAGCGTGATAACTTCTATGATGTAGGTAAGATAATACTTAAGCCTGGCGCAACAGCTCCAGAAGGTACTATCACAGTAACATTTGATTTTTATACACATGGTACGGGAGATTACTTTACTGTTGATTCATATCCTTCAGGTGACTACGATTCTATACCAACATTCAGTGGTATCGGTGGTTTCTTTGAGCTTAGGGATGCAATAGATTTTAGACCTCGTAAGAAAGATGCAGCAGATGCTACTTCAGACACTGATGACTTTACAGGTACAGGGTCAAGTAATCCACAACCTCCTAAACCAGGACACGCATTAATAGCTGAGGTGACTCACTTTATGCCAAGGATTGATAAACTATACATTACAAGACGTGGAGAATTTAAAACAGAGGTCGGAGTTCCAGACCTTTCACCACGTGCCCCAGAAACACCTAATGATTCTATGGCTATATATAACCTCAACTTAAATCCTTTTGTGTACCGTAAGGAGGATTTAAAGCCTAAGATAATCGACAACCGTCGATACACTATGAGAGACATAGGTAATTTAGATAAAAGATTAAAGAACGTTGAGTATTATACATCACTATCTTTACTCGAGCAAAGTGCTGCTGATGTAGAGTTGTTTGATGGAAATTCAAATTCTAGGTTTAAGAATGGATTTATAGTAGACCCATTTAGAGACCACACTGTTGCTGCTGTAAGTAATCCTGACTATAAAGCTTCGGTAGATAAAGCAAATGGTCACTTAAGACCGATGTTTGATGAAAGAAATGTTAACCTAATACGTAAAGCTGGTGACTCAGGAACCGCAGTGAAGGGTGGTTCGATAGTGACAATGCCACACACAAGTACTAACTATATTGACCAACCTTATGCATCTACATTCTCAAATGTTAACCCATATAATGTATTCACATGGGCAGGTACGATTGACTTATCACCAGACTCAGATGAATGGAAAGAAGTTGATGTTCGACCAGATATTATTATTGATGAAACTGGAGCCTTTGATGCATTTGCTCAACAGGTAGAAGAAGCTGGTATACTAGGAACACAATGGAATGAGTGGGAAACAAACTGGCAAGGATTTGAATTTGATACAGAAACATCATTTGGTTTTGATGAAGAGCGTGCAGGAATGGGTAGAAGATTCTTTGAGCAGAGAGGAGGAGTTCCAGATAATGTTCGAACAGTTACTACCACAACAACTACTACATCTAACCAATCAAGAACTGGGTTACGTACTGACCTAGCATTTGACACAGTCACAAGAAGTGATGGAACTAGAGTTGTAGAAGTTAACTTTATACCATTTATAAGGTCAAGAAAAATATTCTTTAAGGCTCAGTTACTTAAACCTAATACTAGATTCTTTGCTTTCTTCGATGGTATAGATGTATCGAGTTTTGTAAGAGAAGAAACGTTTACAGAGTTCTCTGACCAAAATAATGTTGATACTTTTGAGGGAGAAGCTTCTCACCCATCAGGTGCTGGTAATTTAGTATCAGATGCAGCTGGAGTAATTGAAGGTTCATTTGTTATTCCTAGAAACAGTTCATTACAGTTTAAAACAGGGGTAAGAGAGTTTAGACTATCAGATGATAGTACTAATAATAAAGATTTAGAAAGTTCATATGCTGAAGCTCAGTATCACGCACAGGGATTATTACAATCCGTCGAAAGTAGAGTTGTTTCTACTAAGGTACCAAGATTAGTTCAGTCTGAACTTAACGATGAAAGAACGGTT
>MDSZ01037420.1_pt1 | contig 11122 bp, 10 predicted proteins | sample 811201 | NCBI WGS metagenome assembly MDSZ01 (sample SAMN05326647, study PRJNA326480) | marine metagenome | isolation source: seawater | place: Indian Ocean: North | collected 2010 | reverse complement strand
TGAATATTTTGCATGTATAAGGGTGATTTGGTTTTTTTAAGACTTGTGGAATTAAGGGATGCTTCTCTCCTTTATGAATGGGAAGAAAATAAAGAGATCAAAAATTCTACAAAAAGGGATGAGCCATTAACTATTTCTTTTATAGAATCCATTATATTGGAACAAAGAAATGTACTGATTTCAGGACAAGTTCGTTATGTAATCTGTAATTGTAATTCGAATATTCCAGTGGGAGTGGTTGATTTGTATAATATTGATTTCAATATTGGAAACGCAGATGTCGGTATTGCCATAGTGGATGAAATAAATCGCAAAAGGGGTTTTGCTTCGGAAGCTTTGAAATTAATTGGGGAATTCGCATATAATGATTTGGGGCTAAGTCAATTAAATGCAATGGTTGCTTTGGATAATATCGCGAGCAATAAACTATTTAAGAGTGCCGGTTATACCATGGATAGATCCTCTACCTCTGCAAAAAATATGAATTTATTTACAATTGAATTTTAATGGGTAATGAAAAAAAAGAAAAAAATAATTATTGTTATATCAATTATCTTGGCAGCTTCATTGGTTTTATTGATTCCAGAAATCTATTCAAAAGTCAATCTTTACTTCGCAAGTCAAGAATTGACAATCAATAAAGTAGAAAAGCCATTTTATATAAAGAAAAGAACGAGCTTAAAAGACCTTGCGACTCAATTAAAAAATGAAAACATTATTTCTGATGTGAGCTCATTTATTCAAATTGGAGAATATAAAGGCATGGATGAGAATAAAATAGCATTAGGTAAATACCTCATAGCCCCAAATACAAAAGTTAAAGATTTGCTTAACGGCTTCAAAATAAATTCAAAAGGAAATGGAAATGCTGAGGTTGAGGTTACAGTCACCTTCAATAATTGTAAGGGAATGAATCAGCTCAATCAGCTTTCGCATAAGGTATCGGAATCCATTATAGTCGATAGTGCAACTATTGCGTCATATTTGAACGATCCCTCAACATACAATAAATACGGCTTTACAAAAGAACAATTCCCTGCTATGTTTATTTCAGATAGCTATCAAATGTTTTATGATACCGATGAAAAGCAGTTTGTGGATCGAATGGCTAAAGAATTTAGGAATTTTTGGAGCTCCGGTAGATTGGGTCAGCTTAATCAGATTAATCTGGAGTCTCCTTCAGAGTTATATACATTGGCGAGTATGGTTTATATGGAACAATCAAGGCTTGAAGAGGAATGGAGTGATATTGCGAAATTATATCTAAATCGCATGGAAATAAACATGCTTTTGCAATCAGATCCAACATTTGTCTTTTGTTGGGGAGATAAATTGAAGGGTGTAACAAGATTACTATACGAACATAGAGATATAGAATGTGCATACAATACGTATAAAATTAAAGGCCTTCCTCCAGGCCCTATTTGCTTGGTGAATCGCCGTGTACTAGAGGCTTCATTAAATCCTAGTGAGGTAAATTATTTATACATGTATGGGGATGGTGTAAGACATTATTTCAGTAGGAACTATGGAACCCATTTGCGTAATACACGCAGGTGATATTTAAAAATAAGAAGATAATGAAAAGGAGAACGTTTTTTAAATTCGGACTGAGTTCAGCCGCTTTGGCTATTCTTAAATCTAAAAATATTTATGCTGGATTTAATCAGCAGGATAGATTGAATAATCATCTCATTAAACGAAATAATATTGTTATTTCTACCTGGAGTCATGGGATTAAAGCCAATGATGAAGCATGGCGTATACTATCGGAAGGCGGTAAGTCTATTGATGCTGTTGAAGCGGGTGTAAGAGTTACAGAAGCAGATATAACCAACCGAAGTGTGGGAATTGGCGGAAGGCCAGACAGGGATGGTCACGTAACATTGGACGCTTGTATTATGGATGAAAATTCAAGATGTGGGTCAGTTGCTTGTCTTGAGGGAATAAAACACCCTATTTCAGTAGCAAGGGCTGTTATGGAAAAAACACCACATGTAATGCTTGTTGGAGATGGGGCAAAGGAATTTGCTGTCCAGCAAGGCTTTGAGAAATGTAAGACTCCAATAAAGGAAGTAAAAAAGGATTGGAAAGCCTGGAAAAAAGAGAATAAAGATTTATTAAAAAAGCCCAATATAAATCATGAAAACCATGATACGATCGGAATGTTGGCCATGGATGAGTATGGAAATATGAGTGGTTCATGTACTACAAGTGGTTGGGCCTACAAAATGCATGGAAGAGTAGGGGATTCTCCTATAATTGGTGCTGGTCTTTTTATCGATAATGAAGTTGGAGGTGCATGTGCGACAGGAATGGGAGAGGCCATTATACGAATAGCAGGGAGTCATACAGTAGTTGAATTGATGCGACAGGGAAAAACACCCCAAGAAGCTTGTAAGATAGCGGTTGAAAGAATCATCTCAAAACATACGGATTTGACTGGTCTTCAATGTGGTTTTCTTGCAATGGACATGTTTGGGAGAGTAGGTTCCTATTCCGTATATTCTGGCTTTAATTATGCCATTCAAAAAGAAGATGGAAAAAATGAAATGATTAATTCAGATTTTGATATAGAATGTTAATTTATTGAAATATAATATGTTAATTAATTATAATTAAACTTAAGGTTCACTCAAATATTTCTCTTAGTCTTAGGGTAAATTCCAAAACTTGAGACCAACCCAACCAATGTCCATAGTCGTTAATGGTGTCGTTATGCCATATGAAAATAAAATCTCCACCATATTTTTTTGCTTCCATAAAAAGCTCAACGATTTTCTCCTGAGCAGATTCAGGTGACATCCCAAGATACTCATTTAGAGTACCATCCATGTATGCGAAGGGATGGATTTTCAATTTCGTTTTTTGATTTGTCAAAACGTTAAACCATAAATGTTTTCGTGCTGTACCCGCCCGATAACCACAGATATCTGCATAGCCCATTGAATAATCATTTTCTATACCTTGTTCAATTAATGTCTCATAGGTATTGGGTAGTGTCATTTTTAAATAATGTTGTCTGCTGTTCTGGACGTGTTTTGAAAGAATATTCTGAAGTCTTTCGATTTCGTTATGAACAAAGAACTCATTTGAATTGGATTTATAGCTTGGATGTATTCCAATTGTTGCTATTTTTCCCATCTTTTTGATGAGACGAATATGCCTTTTATGTTTGTATGAAATATTCTTATCATATTTTCCATAGTCACCTAGAAGCCAAAATAACTTTACATCAAATCCTCGTCTGTGAATCTCATAAATTTTATCAAAATTGTCATAGGGATCTTTTTTACTTCCGCTAATCACCATTCTTCTTTCCAACAATTTATCAGCGTTTTTTTTCCATAAGTCTTTAAAATTTGCGAAAACTGTTCTCAAAAGACCATTATGTTTAAAGGCATAAGCTTTATCTATGTCAAATGTTGGGATAATTTGAGGGTGATGTATTTTCTTTTGATAGTTGAATCCGCAATGATGCTTAAAATAATCTAGAATATCTTCCGCCCAATGATCGCACATAACACGGTGGTGCCAATTAAATCTATATAAGACAGTGTTTTTCCCTTCATGTCTCCCGTGTTGGTCTAGAAGAGTTGAATTGTATTCTTCATATCTAGTGAGAATATAAAAAATGCTTGCAAATGGATCGGTTTTTTCATTAATAGTCAAACACTCTTCATTATGAAATAAATTCTTGTTGATACTGAAATTATAGACTCCTTTCCGAAATAAAATAGAGGAAGGAATCATAGAAACAATACCTTCATCAAATGTTTCTCTTGAATAATTGAATTTTGGAGATTTTGAGCCTAAAAAATATTTTTTGTCAAGTGTCAGCTCATAGTTTAAATCTCTTTCCTTAAAAATAAAATCAAGAGTGTAAGTTAATCGACTTTTTATGTTCTCAACAAAAATGAGCATAAATTACAAGTTGCTTAAAATTTTAGAGCAAATAAATTGACCTGCATTTCCATCGCCAAAAATTGGTGGGTAGGAATAATCATTTTTCTCCAATAGATTTCTAATTGCACTTTTAATTTTGTCGTAATTGGATCCAGTTAAAATAGCGTTTCCGTTTTTTACTATTTCTACCCATTCTGTTTGTTCTCTCAAGATGACACAAGGTTTTTTGAAGAAATAAGCTTCTTTTTGAAGTCCACCACTATCAGTTATGATTAAACGAGCATTTTTTTCTAGTGAAATGATATCAATAAACCCTGCAGGGGGAATGATATTGATATTTTTGTTACTCATTAATTCTTGAATAATATCTTGATTCTTTAATGCTTCAATTTTATGTTTGGTTCTTGGATGTAAGGGGAGTACTATCTTTAATTTTGTTTCTTTTTGGCAATCCAATAAGGCTTTTAAAATACTGACTAAATTTTCCTCTATGTCTGTATTGTTATCTCTATGTATGGTACACAGGATATATTGATTTTTTTCTAAATTCAATGAATCCAGTAATTTATCGGAATTGTCCTTTTTTCCAAAATACATGCTATTATCATACATGATATCACCACAATGGAAAATATGTGGTTCATCCACACTCGCTTTGCCTTCTTTTTGCGTACTAAAACCTTCTTTTTCTAAATTGAGTATGCCTTGTTTAGTAGGAGAGAAAAGCAAGGTAGACATGTGATCACATGCAATTCGGTTTATTTCTTCAGGCATTTTTTTGTTAAAGCTTCGAAGTCCAGCTTCAATGTGAATCACTGGGATATGTATTTTTGAGGCAGCTAATGCTCCTGCAATTGTCGAATTGGTATCTCCATAGAGAATGACTGCATCAGGTTTTTCGTTTAAAAGGATTTCCTCAACCCCCTCAATCATTTTTGCTGTTTGTTTTCCGTGACTGCCAGATCCAACATTAATGTTGTAAGATGGATTGGGTATCCCAAGCTCTTCGAAAAAAATTTGCGACATATTTTGGTCATAATGCTGTCCGGTATGAACAATGACCTCGTGAAGTACATCCTGAAACGATAATCTGATTGCTCTACTAATTGCTGATGCTTTAATAATTTGAGGCCTTGCCCCAACAATTGTGATAATTTTCTTTTTTCCCATATAATATGATAACGGCGTAAAATTAAATATTATACTTACAAAGTATAAATTACTTTTGTTATTCAAGTTCTAATTCAACAGATTCAATATGTCAAAAAAAAATAAAAAGAGAATTAACGTCGTATATTCCACCAATCCGGATTTTGAATTTCAGGAGGAACAAATGGACGAGATTGAAACTTTACCAAATAATCAGCAGCTCTTATATGTTTCATTGGATCGAAAGAACCGAGGAGGTAAAGAGGTAACAATAGTTGAAGGATTTATTGGGTCTGAGATTGATATAAAAGACTTATCTAAGATGCTTAAAAACAAGTTTGGTGTAGGTGGCTCAGTAAAAAAAACAGATATACTCATTCAGGGTAATTTTGTAAAAAAGACAATTGCAATACTCATGGAACTGGGTTACAGAGTTAAACAAAAAGGTGGGGCTTAATCAGTAAGATAAAGTGATTAAAGGAATTGTTTTTATTATTCTTTCGGGAATTTGTTTTTTGATTGTAAACTTTTTTGTCAAGCTTTTTGGACCCAACGGTTCTTCTGTATGGTTGAGCTTTAATGTTCAGGAGATTCCTGCACACGAGCTTGTGCTTGCAAGGTCTTTAGTTTCATTTGCATTAAGTTCAATAATTATAAAGTATAGAGGATATCCTTTCTTTGGGGTCAATAAAAAGTGGTTATTCATACGTGGCTTATCTGGGACAATAGCGCTTACCATTTTTTTTATGACTCTTCAACATTTACCTTTTGCAATTGCCGCTGTAATTCAGTATCTCGCTCCAATATTTACCATGTTTTTTACGATGTTGTTGATTGGTGATCGGATATTTAAAATCCAATGGTTGTTTGTAACATTGGCATTTTTTGGTGTAGCATTGATTTCTTTAGAAGATATTTTAGGAGCGAACAATTCGCTTTCAATTGATTATTTCTGGCTAGGCTGGGGTGTTCTTTCTGCTTCTATTTCCGGAGTGGCCTATACCTCCATTGTAAAGCTAAAAGAGACAGATCATCCCATAAATATTGTATTGTATTTTCCGATGGTATCAATTCCATTTATGATGTTGTGGTGTATGTTTGATTATGTCCATCCTATTGGTATTGAGTGGCTTTTCTTATTAATTATCGGTGTGTTTACGCAATTTGCACAAATCTTATTGACCAAAGCTTTGCATTTTGGTCACGCTTCTGTAATTATACCTTTTCAATACCTAGGAATTGTTTATGCTCTTCTTATTGGATTTTTTATTTTTGATGAGAGACTTCATTTAGTCGCATATATTGGTGTCTTTTTAATTTTATGCGGTGTTTTATTGAATACATTATACAGGCACCTTAATAAAAAGACAGTTTAATTTATATTTTGCTACATGCCTATTGACCGTTTAAAACTTGCCCAATTTAGAAACCTTGAATTACTCGCTAGGCAGGTAGTTGAAGGTTTTATCACCGGTATGCATAAAAGCCCATTTCATGGATTTTCTGTTGAATTTGCAGAACATCGACTTTATAATAATGGTGAATCCACGAGGCATATTGATTGGAAACTATATGGTCGGACGGAAAGGATGTACACAAAAAAATATGAAGAGGAGACCAATTTAAGATGCTACTTTGTGATTGATTCCTCAAGTTCAATGTTCTTTAAGTATACCGATGTTTCAAAAATTGAATTCTCAGTTTATGCTGTAGCGAGTTTAATGGAATTGTTGAGAAGGCAACGTGACGCCGTTGGTCTAGGTTTTTTCAATGAAAAAGTAGAATTTCTCAGTCAATCTAAATCCTCTCAAAGTCATCATAGACAATTATATGTGGAGTTAGAGAAAGGCTTGAGTACATACAATTCAAAACAAAAAACAGTAACATCTACATCGGACGCTTTACATGAAATAGCAGAATTGGTGCACAAACGTAGCTTGGTGGTCATTTTCACTGATTTATTTGATGATCCGAATAAGGTGAATGAGGTTATTGAGTCCTTACAGCATCTAAAGCATAATAAACATGAGGTTATTTTATTTCAGGTCTTGGATGATGCGATCGAGAAAGATTTAGCACTTGAAAATCGTCCTTATGAGCTAATTGACATGGAAACTGGAGAAAAGATGAAGCTCAATCCAAATGAAATCCGAGACACTTATGAAAAAAGAGTTAAAACCTATTTTGAAGAAATCAGAATGAAATGTGTGAACCTCAGTATTGATTTTGTTGAGGTAAATATTGCTGATGGGGTTGAGGCAGTTCTTCAACAATATCTTATTAAGCGGCAAAAGTTACATTGAAGGTTATTGATTAATCAATTTATTTACAACATCATTTTAAATGTCGTACCTTTGCGCCCAATTCATTTTTTATGGCGCATAGGTCAGGTTTTGTAAATATTGTAGGAAGTCCAAATGTAGGAAAATCGACATTAATGAATCGCTTGGTCGGTGAACGCATTTCAATTGTGACTTCAAAAGCTCAAACAACAAGACATCGAATTATCGGTATTGTAAATGAGGACGATCTTCAGGTTGTCTTCTCGGATACGCCAGGGGTAGTTAATTCAGCATATAAGCTACATGAGAATATGATGGATAGTGTTCAAGGTTCCCTGAAGGATGCAGATGTATTGTTATTTGTGACGGATACAAAGGAAAAACAAATGAACCACGTCAAAACGCTTGAACGAATAAAGAAGCTTTCTGTTCCTGTCTTTTGTTTGATTAATAAAATTGATTTGTCCTCACAAGAGGAAGTTTTTGGTAGAATTGAATACTGGCAGAAACAGCTCCCAAATGCTAAAGTATGCCCTATATCTGCCTTACATGAATTCAATGTGGGTGAGTTGTGGAACGAAATTGTAAATCATATTCCGGAGAGCCCTCCCTATTATGATAAAGATGATTTAACGGACAGACCATTACGTTTTTTTATATCAGAAATCATTCGCGAAAAGATATTTGAGCTTTGTCAAAAGGAAATACCCTATAGCTGCCAGGTGCTTGTAGAGGAATATAAGGAGGATGGACGAATGATTAGGATTCGTGCTCAAATCATTGTTGAAAGAGACTCTCAAAAAGGTATTATCATTGGACGTGGAGGAGAAATGCTTCAAAAAATTGGAAGAAAATCAAGATTTGATTTAGAGAAATTTTTGAATAGAAAAGTTTATCTCGAAAATTTTGTTAAGGTTGATAAAGACTGGAGGAGCTCCGAAAAAAAACTAAAAAAATACGGGTATTAAAAGATAAGAGATGTCGAATATAGTTGCTATTGTAGGTAGGCCAAATGTCGGTAAATCGACACTATTTAATAGACTTACGGAGTCTAGAGACGCTATCGTGAAGGAGGTGAGTGGTGTGACTCGTGATAGAATTTATGGGCAAGGTGAGTGGAATGGTTGTAAATTCTCTGTAATTGATACAGGGGGATACGCCAAAACTAAAGAAGATATTTTTGAGGCTGAAATCCGAAGACAGGTTGAGCTCGCTATTGAAGAGGCATCAGTAATTGTATTTATGCTAGATGTTACAACAGGAATCGTGGAAATGGACCAGGTTGTGGCAAATTTGCTTAGGAAAAGCAATAAAGAGGTTTTGGTGGTAGCCAATAAGGTTGATAATACGGCTCGAATTGGTCTTTCTTCTGAGTTTTATGCTTTTGGATTAGGAGATGTATACGATTTATCAGCCACCAATGGATCTGGTACTGGTGAAATCTTGGATAAGATCGTGACTTATTTTGATCAAGACGATGAATCCATTTTGGAGGAATCTGGCCTTCCAAGACTTGCCATAGTTGGTAAACCGAATGTTGGAAAATCTTCTATAATCAACGCATTTATTGGTAAGGAACGTAATATAGTTACCAATATTTCTGGTACGACAAGAGATTCAATACACACAAGGTATAAAGCATTTGGTTTTGATTTTTTATTGATTGATACTGCCGGTATCCGCAAAAAAGCGAAAGTTACTGAGGATATTGAGTATTATTCTGTTTTGCGTTCAGTACGAACTATAGAGAATTCAGATGTTTGTTTATTCATGATAGATGCTCAGGAAGGACTTCAGAAACAGGACTTGAATATTTTTTACATCATTGAAAAAAACTCAAAAGGAGTAGTGGTATTGGTCAATAAATGGGATTTAATCGATAAAGATCAAAATACAGTAAAGAAATACGAGGATAAAATTCGAGAGCAATTGGCTCCATTTAATGACGTGCCGATTATTTTCACTTCTACGGTTACAAAGCAAAGAATTCACAAAGCTATTGAGTCTGCAATGACTGTTTTTGAAAATCGAATTCAAAAAATACCTACGTCTAAATTAAATGATGTAATGCTTGATGTGGTGCATTCAACTCCACCACCTTCAGTAAAGGGGAAGTACATCAAGATCAAGTTCATTCAGCAGCTACCAACACATGCGCCTTCCTTTGCAGTATTTTGCAATTTACCTCAGTACATTACTGATGCTTATAAGCGTTTCTTTGAAAATAGGTTACGAGAGCATTTTGACTTTAATGGGATTCCAATCAAAATATTCTTTAGAAAGAAGTAAACTAAGATTTTAATCTCCTAATTCATCAACTCTTTTTTGACGCTGCATTGGATTTTCACGTCTTTGCATTCTCATTTTACGCTCCTTGAAAAGATCGTACCTCGAAGGAATGACCTCTCTAGGCCAAGCGTTGTTATACAAGTCAGTATCTGCTGTTTCCAATAATGGATCTAGTCTAAATGAAGATACCTCTTGGTCTAAAATGAACACTTTTGAAACATTGACTTCATGTCGACGCCATATTTCAGCAGGTATTCTGATGATTTCTGAGGTTTGGTCTGTATAATTGATTTGGATAATCAGAGGCATCACTAAGCCACCTATATTTTTGAAATTGAGTTCATAAAAATATTTACCTGCATTAAGAAGTTCAAGCTTATCCTTGTTTCTGGTTTTAAACTGCTCGTATTCTTTTTCGTCCAGCTTGTCAACCTTGAAGATGTCTCTCTTTGCATAGAAATCATCAATATTCGCATCTTTTTCATTGATGGTTTCTTTTATAGAGCTAAGGTTTTCGATGTCTCCTTTGAAATCATCTTGATTCTCATACTGCTTTTTGGCGAATGCTTTCTCTACTTCAGGATTCTGAGTGTTTAGTTGATATAAATTGACTGACTCCAATGAAATATCTACATGATCCGTACTATAGAACCAACCTCTCCAAAACCAATCTAAATCAACTGCTGAAGCATCTTCCATGGTACGGAAAAAATCAGCTGGGGTAGGGTGTTTAAATTTCCAACGTTCGCAATAGGTTTTAAAGGCATAATCAAACAGTTCTCTTCCCATAATCGTTTCTCTGAGAATATTTAGAGCAGTTGCTGGCTTACCATAAGCGTTGTTTCCAAATTGCCAAATCGATTCAGAATTGGTCATTATTGGTGAAATATTTGACTTATCTCCTTTCATATAATCTGCAATCTTATATGCGGGTCCTCTTCTTGACGGATATCCGCGCTCCCATTCCTGCTCAGTCAGATATTGAACAAAAGTATTCAAACCTTCATCCATCCAGGTCCATTGACGTTCATCAGAATTGATAATCATAGGAAAGAAATTATGTCCTACCTCGTGAATAATCACGCCCCACATTCCATATTTCGTTCTTTCAGAATAAGTACCGTCTGCCTCGGGGCGTCCACCATTGAAACAGATCATAGGATATTCCATGCCTATTGATTTTGAATGAACTGAAATGGCAACAGGGTAGGGGTAATCAACCGTGTATTTTGAATACGTTTGAACAGTATGGGCCACAAGCTTAGTTGAATAACGCTCCCACAGGGGGTTTCCTTCCTTTGGATAATAGGACATGCAAAGGACATCTTTTCCACCAACATTTGTATTTTGGGCATCCCAAATAAACTTTCTAGAGGTCGCAAAAGCAAAATCCCTTACATTCGTTGCCTTAAATTTCCATGTCTTCGTTCTTTTCGAGTGCGTTTTTTCAGATTCCCGAGCTTCTTCTTCAGTAACAATAAATATTGGTGAATCTG
>MDSZ01024368.1_pt1 | contig 11122 bp, 16 predicted proteins | sample 811201 | NCBI WGS metagenome assembly MDSZ01 (sample SAMN05326647, study PRJNA326480) | marine metagenome | isolation source: seawater | place: Indian Ocean: North | collected 2010 | reverse complement strand
GTAGTGCCAGCCGGCTTTACAGCAACACAGGCGCTGGTAAATTACGCACTCGAAGGCCTCAAAGACAAAGGGCTTCACACCAACAAAGAGTATACTGATCGCTTGAAACTTGAGTTAAACGTTATTGATGACCGAGGCTTCTCAAAATACTTTTTGACTATGAAGTCGATCGTAGATGTGGCAACTGATATGATGCTCACAGGCCCCGGCCGCGGCTCGGCAGCAGGCTCTTTGGTTGCCTATGCACTGAATATTACTCAAGTAGACCCGATTAAGCATGATCTGTTGTTTTCCCGCTTCTTGCGATCCGACGCGACAGATTATCCAGATATCGACTATGATGTATCTGATTCGATGGCGCTAAAGGAAAAGCTTGTCGAGATGTGGGGGGAGGACTGTGTTGCTCCGATTTCTAATTGGAATACGTTGCAACTTAAAAGCTTAATTAAGGACATTTCGAAACTTTACAATATCCCATTCACTGAAGTTAACACTGTTACCTCTATTATGATCCGTGAAGCAACACCAGCAGCTAAACAGAAGCATGGAATCAAAGCAGGCGTATACGCGCCAACATGGGAAGAAGTTATGGAGTTCTCTCCAACTTTAGCAGCCTATCTTAATAAATATCCGGCAGTCAAGACACACGTTGAGGGTCTGGTAGGTCAGGTTCGCTCCTGCTCTCGGCATGCCGGCGGTGTAGTTATCGCAGAGGATCTAGACAAAAGCATGCCCCTTATTAATTCTGGCGGTGTTCGTCAGGCCCCTTGGGCTGAAGGTCAAAACGTTCGACACCTTGAGCCAATGGGTTTCATTAAATTTGATTTGCTTGGGCTGTCTACACTTAAGATGATGGAGGGTGCGATCTACCATATCCTCAAACGCCATCACGGAGTTGAAGAACCTACGTTCGCACAGATCCGAGATTACTATGAAGAAAATCTACACCCTGATATTCTGGACCTAAACGATCAAGAGGTATATCGTAATGTGTTTCACCCCGGTAAGTGGGCCGGTATCTTCCAGTTTACAGAGCACGGAGCCCAACAGTTTTGTGTGAAGGCAAAACCAAATAACATAATTGATGTTTCTGCTATCACGTCTATTTTTAGGCCCGGTCCGCTTTCGGCCGGTGTTGATGCTGACTATGTGGAAGCTAAAGAAAACCCACACTATATTAAATATCTTTCCGATGAGGCGAGAGAAATCACAGAAGAAACCTTTGGGTTCCTTATTTTTCAAGAGCAAATTGCATTGTTGGCTCACAAACTTGGCGGTCTAACACTAGACGAAGGTAATATGCTTCGCAAGGTATTGACCAAGAAAGGCACCGGAAAGGGTTCCGTGAAGGGCAAGTTGCATGATAAGTTTATTGCTGGCTGCGCTACAAACGGAATCAACAGGGACGAAGCCCAGTCCCTTTGGGATAAGTTTGAATTCTTCTCAGGGTATGGCTTCAATAAATCGCACGCGGTATCTTATTCTATTATCTCGTACCAGTGCGCTTGGTTGTGGAACTATTACCCTGCTGAGTGGATGGCTGCATTTTTGGATAAGGAGCCTGAGAGCCGCAAAGAAAAAGCAATTAATATCGCCAAGAAGTATGGCTTTGCCATCGCACCACTTGATATTAACAAATCAGGAACAGTGTGGGAAATTAGCGAAGATGGTAAGACACTAATTCAGCCGCTCACCTCCATTAAAGGTTTGGGAATGGCTGCTATTGAACAAATTTTAGCCAATCGACCACTTAACAACGCAGAAGAGTTATTATTTAATGAAAACATTACTTATTCTAAGTTGAATAAAAAGTCCTTAGATGCTCTGTGTAGAGGGGGAGCGTTGGATAATATCGTTGATGATAGATTTACTGGTCGAAAACATTTTTGGTCGGCATGTATCGTAGAGCGACCTAAAAACTTAAAAAAGCTTGGCGAGAATATTGAAATGTTCAAACCAGAGGGAGATTTCACAGAAGAAGAAGTTATCCAATTTAAATCAGAACTAACTGGTGTGTTTCCGATTAATCTGGTTATCAAAACAGAAACAGTGCAAAGACTACAAGATAAGTTTATACCACCAATCTCAGAGTTTGATAATGAGCTTCAGGTTTGCTGGTTTATTCCGCGTAAAATTACCCCAAGAAAAACTAAGAAAGGAAAAGATTATTGGATCGTAGAGGTCATTGACAGCAACAATGAACTTACGCGCATCCGATGTTGGGGAATTAAGCCAGAAAAGGATCGTATTCATCTAAATCGCCCATACATGGCGCGCCTGAAGTATGATGAAGACTGGGGATTTTCAACGTATGCGGTTGGCAAAACATTTAGGCTATTAGGATAAAAATGCACATACTTAAAAAATTTAGTCCACTTCTAAAAGAGCCAAAGCTAATTGACAATTTACCGGTTGTGATTCGTGTTAGAAAGTTCGATGAGGCCTCAGCGAAAGAGTTCTCCTCCCTTGTTAGCAGAGCGCAGAACACAGGCCAACCAATATTGCCAATTATTATTGACAGCTACGGTGGACAAGTTTATAGTCTCATGTCGATGATTTCTGACATTAAACACAGTCACATTCCGGTCGCTACTATCGTGCAAGGTAAAGCGATGTCGTGCGGCGCGATATTGTTTAGTTTTGGTCAAGAGGGCAAAAGATATATGGATCCTGACGCAACCGTAATGATTCACGATGTTAGTTCAATGGAATACGGCAAAGTGGAAGAGATAAAAGCTTCTGCTGCTGAGACCGAAAGACTAAACGAAAAAATCTACTCTATGATGGCAGAAAACTGTGGCCACGACAAAGATTACTTTCTGGATATTGTACACGATAAGGGCCATGCCGATTGGTTTTTGGATGCTGCAGAGGCACAAGTCCACAACTTAGCAAACCATCTCAAAATACCAGAGTTAACAGTGGAAGCCAAGGTGGTGTTTGATTTTAAATAAAGCTAATTAAAGTGTCATGCCTATTAACAAAAAACTTAAATGGCGCAGATGCCTTTCTTCTTTAAAGTTTCTCCATGAAGAGTTGGATTACATTAAAGCAGTTTCTCGCGATGCAGCCCCAGAATTCGAAGCCTTTTATCGTAAATTTTGTGCAGAGAAAAATGTAAATATAAATGAACTAGACAGGCAACACAAACAAAAGCTAGACAAATTATACGGACGCAATGTAATAGCTGATAACGAAACTCAGGATGAGCCCGAGATAGACAATGTTAGCGATACGGCGATAGCTGTTCATAATAAAAAAATCCCACAAGATGACAAAGAATATCAAATGACGGCTGACGAGATGGTGATTCATGAAGCGTTCACCAAACTTTTTAAGAAGATTGCCCTAAAGATTCACCCTGATAAGATAGATAAAACCTTATCTACCGAAGAGACAAAATCGAGAGTAAGTATGTTCCAAGATTCCTTAAAGGCATTAGAGGACAAAAAATATTTTATCCTATTAGACGTGGCAGAACAATTTAACATTACCACGCCAAAAAATTACGAGCCTCAAATTCGATGGATGAAAGCAGAGGCAGAACGCCTACACAAAGCAATACACACAGAAAAAAACACCTATAATTATTGTTTTGCTGAAGCTGAAACTGACGAAGAGAAGCAGGTTTTAATTAGAAAATTTTTGCACCAACTTTTTCGCATGAGTGTGCAATAAGTTATTGACAAACAACTTAGTATTTGTTATATTAATATAGTAAACAAAGGAGGGCCTAATGGCTACAACAAATGAGGAACGCAAGCGTTATGTGAAAGAGTACATTCGCTCAATGGTTGCAATTGAAGAGGCAATGGAGCCTTATAAAGAACAAAAACGAGATCTGCGAACAGAATTTCGTGAAAACGGCTGGCTTTCAACAGATGAAATTCGTGCTGCTGTAAAGGCATATCGTCTGTTTAAAGACAATGTAAACATTGATGAAGTTGTTGAAAACTTTGAAATGTTTAGTGGAGGCGAGAATGATTCTTGAGTATGCTCTAACGCGCCCCAACGCACATAACCCGCAACGAGCTAACCCATCTGATGCAGGGTTAGACGTGTTCTATTCTCCTGATCAGGATAATCAGGCCATCGCCATTGGCCCGGGTGACAGTAGAGTAATTCCAACCGGCCTGCGCTTCGGGGTACCTCATGGTTATATGCTGGAGGTAAAGAACCGTAGCTCAGTTGCTGCAAAGCGCTCATTAATTGTAGGTGCTTGTGTGGTTGATTCTGGATATGACGGAGAGGTATTTGTAAACCTACACAACGTTGGCTCGAACACACAATTTATCAGAAAGGGCGACAAAATCGCACAGCTAGTAATGATTCCCGTGGTTCATTTTAGAACAATGCAGAGTGAATCAGGAAATTTATATCAAAGTCCGATTACAATTAGTGATAGGGGAGAGGGAGCGTTAGGGAGTACAGATGAGTAAGCCATTTATACCAAATGTTGTGACGCGCGAGATTCCGTATGTGTTCACCAAAAAGAGTAGACAACGATTTGTCTCAGAAGGCCGTCGTTCCAATGAGGATGAAAGATACCAAAAATGGTACCTCTCGAAATATTTGGGCCTTGATATTGGAGGTTCCACACACCTTAGATGTAATCTTGAAACAGGCGAAATAAAAAAACTTACGCGAGTGATGCATTTGCCCAATTGCCATCGTTGGACAGAGGACTTTGATGGCGCTGTTGAGAGCGACAACACATTATGGTCTCTTAAGATGATCCCTGAGTCTGGTGGTGCCCAAACACGCTCTATTAGAGAAGTCATGCACCACATTGAGGCTTGTGTTAAAAATATAATCACACAAAAATCAGACAATAATTTCATATTCGTCTTAGACGGTGCAGAAATTTTAAAATATAAAGACAGGATGATACAACTAATACCTGAAGAAATAAAGCACAGATTCATAATCGGACCTGTGAGAGAAGTAGTAGACACATATGAAGACAAAAAGAAAGCTTGGACAATTTTACACAACTAATTGTGATTATATTTTGCAGGGGATGTTTATTCCCGATGGTGTCTCTCTTATTGAGCCGTTTGCGGGCCATGGAGACTTAATTAAATGGTCCCAATCAAACGACTGGGAGCTATACGATCTTGATCCAAAGATCCCAAACACAACACAACAAGACACACTGTTAAATCCGCCAGACTATACCGATAAATATATAATAACAAATCCTCCATATTTGGCTTCTAACAAGACCAAAGAACAGACAGCCCACAAGAAATGGCAACAAAGCGACCTGTATAAATGCTTTATTAAGTCATTCATCGATGGCAATGCATTGGGGGGAATTATTATAGTGCCGTTAAACTTTTTTAGTGACCGTGACACTACTTTAAGAAAAGAATTCTTTACGAAGTATCACATCGAAAGTATGAATATATTCGAAGAAGCTGTCTTTAACGACACAGACTACACAGTATGCAGTATTCAATTTAAGCGCGGCAAACAAACTGGCCCGATTCGTGCTACAGTTTACCCATCCAAAAAGAGCATTGATATTGATCTAGATTGTAGTACGGGCTGGCGTATCGCTGGACATCTTTTTGAAAAAGTTAAGACAGACTACAAGATTGGGCGTCTTATAGAAAACAAAGGACACACGCCTTCGACTAATCTAACATTGCGAGCTATTGACGGCGGCTCCATGGAAAATAGAATACGCCTTGAGGCTGAACAAGAGCCATATTATGGAAAAATATCAGATAGAACAATGGCATCAATTACTACTAATATACCAATTGATGATGAACAGTACGTAGCTGACAAATTTAACGAACAAATCGAACAATTAAGAACAAAATACCATAGCTTGTTTTTAACAAACTATAGAAACTCTAGCAAATCTTATGCGCGAAAAAGAATTTCATATACACTCGCGTTCAATATGATTAAATCAATTTTAAAAAATAAGGAAACAAATGAATAAACAAACACAAAAAACCATGTTCAGCTCTAAAACTGGCAACTGGGCAACACCACAAGAATTTTTTGACAAACTCAGCTGGCGCTTTGGTCCGTTTGACTTAGACCCGTGCGCAAGCCCACACAATACGAAGTGCGCCAACTTTTTTACAGAGGCAGAAAATGGTTTAGAAAAAGATTGGGAGGGGTTTACATGTTTTGTTAACCCTCCATATGGAAGAGGTATTGACAAGTGGATCGAAAAAGCTTATAATGAAGCTAAGAAGTCTGACACAAAGGTTGTTATGCTCATCCCGGCGAGAACAGATACAAAATATTGGCACAACTATGTTATGAAGGCATCCGAAATTCACTTTGTCAAAGGACGCCTTAAGTTTGGAGACAGCGATAACTCCGCGCCGTTTCCCTCCGCAGTCGTTGTGTTTGATGGTGGAGAAGAACTTTGGAGAGTAGAAGGAATTAACAGATGACTGAAGAAATTTTACAAGCAGCTATTATGAAACTTAGAGCCCGGGCAACAGAAAGGTTTGGAATCATTAAAGACCTATATCATAGGCCCGCCACCACAGAAACAACTGATCAAATTGTCCAACACGCAGTGGCCCTAGCGCAACTTGAAGGGGCTATGATTACATTGCAGCAATACTCCGGACAGTTAGCTAAACAAACAGAAGACGAGGCGGTGTCAAACACACCAGAAGAGCCACCAACTGAAGTCGAGGTTGAAGAGGATGAGGAAGACCCGCTTGAATCGGCGGCCGTCCTTGATCATGAAGAACTCATGAAGCGTTCACCGACGTATAGAAGAACTTCGAAGAAAAACAAGACTGAGGATGAAGACAGTGAATCGTAAGCAACGCCGAGCGCTCAAAAAGAACAAAACGGATATTTCTGAAAAAGTGGCACTTTTTGATAAGTTACCTAATGAGTGCTTGGCGTGCCAAAAACCGTTCGATAAGAAAAATCGTGAGATGGTTTTCACATGGAACGTCGTAATCAGAGAAGGAAACACAGTAAGACTATATTGCCCTGAATGCTGGAGCATGGCCACCGACACAGTAAAAAAATACCATAAGGAGAAAAACAATGAGTGTGAATAGGATATCAGCCCAAGGATTAGAACAAATCATAAACAACCGAGTATTATCACCAGTCACGTGTATAATCAAATTTTATTCTAATGGTTGTCATTTGTGTCATAACTTACAAGAATATTATGTTGACCTATCGGATCGGTATGAGTTAGATCCAAAGATAGTGTTTTATGCTTATAATGTGGATGACGATCCATCTGTCGAAAAGAGATTGAAGTTTGATGGTGTTCCAACCATTGTAGCAATAAACCCCGATCCTGACGCCCCACCTAAAAAAAGAGCACAGTGCATGATTTTAGAAGAACCTGAAGAGCCTCATCCTAAAACTTGGTACAAAGTAAAGAACATTAAAGAGTTTATTGACAACGTGAGGGTAAAGTGAACAATAAGATTAATGTATCGTATGATGATGTTTTACTTAAGCCACAATACTCAAACATACGAAGCCGCTCTGAAATAGATATATCAACCGATCTTACCAAAGAATTGCATTTATTGTTACCAATCATAGCTTCTCCGATGGACACTATCTCGGAAGGAGCCATGGCTGAAGGTATGTCTCTGGCCGGGGGAGTCGCAGTAGTCCATCGTTATAATTCAATAGAAACACAATCAGAACACATCGCCGTCGCCAGCGGCACTGGCGGCCGAGTAGGTGCCGCGATAGGTATTTCCGGGGATTATCTCGAAAGAGCAGCCGCGGCCAATGAAGCCGGCGCCGTTTTTATATGTGTTGATGTCGCTCATGGCCACCATATCATGATGAAAGAGTCTTTACATGAACTGCGCACCCTTCTAGGAGATGATTATCACATTATGGCTGGTAACGTAGCGACCATAGAAGGAATTAGTGATCTTGCAGACTGGGGAGCCGATAGTGTGCGTTGCAACATAGGGGGAGGCTCAATATGTTCAACCAGAGTACAAACAGGCCATGGAGTACCGGGCCTTCAAACTATAATAGAATGCGCTAAGACTGACAGAAACGTCAAGATAATTGCAGACGGTGGTATTAAAAACTCCGGAGATATCGTCAAGGCATTAGCCGCCGGCGCAGACGCAGTAATGTGCGGCTCTCTATTGGCCGGCACCTCCGAAACGCCGGGAAGTATAGTTAAAGATTTAAGTGGTAATTCATGGAAAGAATACCGAGGAATGGCATCCAAAGAAGCTCAAATTCAATGGAGAGGGAAATATTCTTCATTCGAAGGAGTATCCAGTAGGGTTCCTTATCGTGGGCCTGTTGCAGCTGTCTTACAGGATCTAGAAAGAGGTATTCGATCCGGGTTTTCATATTCAGGAGCCCGCAACTTGTTGCAATTGCATTCAAAGGCCGAGTTTATAGTGCAGAGCACTTCAGGTCTTTCCGAGAGTAGGACTCATATCAATACGAGGCAATGGTGATGACAAAAGATATAAACTATGGTAAACTAACCAAAAGGATAGTATTCACAGAAAATGATCATCGCCACGCACAGTTGATATTGAAATTAAAACACGCCGGATTAAAACAGTCTGATTTTTTTAGAGCTATTGTGTCGGCATACTTATCAGGTGACAACAGAATACAATCTTATGTTGACGAAATAAGTTCGTTATCAAAACAACGTAAAGAAAAATCTAAAAAACTACAACAATCAGGCGATCAGACTGCTAAGGATTTTGGTTTTACAGATGGGGAAATAGAAAACATATTCGATCTCATAGAAGAGGAGCATCCTGAATTATGACAAAGGACGGACTAAAACAATGCTCTCGCGAATGTATAAAATTAAAAACAGCATGCCCAAATAAAGATTGCAGGCTGTGGATAGATTTTAAAAACGAGTATAATTGTACTCTCATTTCTATTTACGAAAACGGTTCGATGACTTTGCGACAAATCGCTGAGCGCTCTGGTATATCATTTGCAAGAGTAAAACAAATTGAAACCAAGGCTCTAAACAAGATAAAGAATCTTAAAATTCTAAGTTGTTTTGAATTTTAAGGAACTATAAACAAATGCACACTATTTATATTTGAGTTTTCAAAAAAACTAAGGAGATTTTTATAATGGCTCGTAAAACTTTATTAACAGAGGGCGAACTTCGCCGCTTTATGAAATTGGCTGAAATGCCAGTATTGGGACAAAGTCGTCTCGAAGAAATGGGATATGGCGATGCCCCGGGTATGCGCGACGAAGAAGAAGAAGAAGATCCTCTCGCCGAAGAAGCACCGCCAGAAGAAGAGGAATTAGCTCTCGATGACGCAGCTGAAGATGAGATGATGGGCGACGAAGAGCTTGCCATGGATGATGAAGAAGAATTGGGAGCCGAAGATGAAATGGCTCTTGATGCCGAGGAAGAAGGTCCAGTCGATGGCGACATGGAGCTTTCCGATGAAGAAGCGCAGGCTATCATTGATTTGGCAGATAAACTCCGCGCAGCTATGGGCGAAGAAGAAGGTCTTGGCGACGAAGAAGAACCTGAAGCCGAATTAGAACCAGAACTCGATGCACCAGAAGGGGGTGATGAACTTGAAATGGGTGCACCCGAGGAAGAAGAGGCCTTGATGGAAGACGATGAGTTGGTAGCCGAAGTTGCAAAACGTGTTGCTGCTAGACTTCAAGCTGAAACCAAAAAGAGCCAAATCGTTGATCAGTTGGCAGAAAGAATTCTGTCAAGATTGACAAAATAACATTTGACATATCATAACGAGCCTGTTATATTATTAACCACTAGTATTGCTAGTGGTTAATTTTTTGGAGGATTTATTTTGGAATACCAGTGGGCCCTATACTTACTCGTTTTTGTTTTCGGATACGTAACATGTAAAACGTTTTATTTCATGAGAGAGACGAGACTAGGCCTCATCATGTTAAAGCTATCTCACTGCTTAGCTCTGTATACAATTGTCAAAGGTCTGGAAAAATATCAATATGTGAAAAATCTTAAAATTTCACAAATGGTAAATTCAGGAGAGTCAGAGCAAGTTATAACAGCTTATCAAATAAATTTTGATAAAGAAATTCAAGTATATAAAAATAAGTGTATTAATGAGATAATTAAAATACACCCTAAATTTTATCGCGACATAGTAAGTTATCATGATTGGAACTCTGCGATGGTGTTTCTCAACACTGAAGGGGCTGAGTTTATTAAAAGATTTCACAAAGAAAAGGATATATAATGATCAAACACATTAAGAAGGTTGTTAAGGCAATCATTGAAGAATCGACCAGACAAGAGCAGCCTGAAAACTCCCAAGAAGAAAACCAGAATCAAGATAAAAAAATAGTTATCTTAGATCCTAGCGTCTTGGCGGAAGAAGTGCTCATGGAAGAAGAGCCGGAACCAATGAATACCATTGGATTGTTCTGCGATGTTACGGAAGAAAAGGTAGCTGAAGTTATCCACGGCTTGCTATATCTAGAACATCTCTACGCTAACTCAAAACCAGAAAAACGAAAACCCATTGAATTCTATGTATCAACATACGGAGGATCTGCTGACGATATGTTTTCTTTGTATGATGTTATGAGAAATGTGAGAAAGGAAAATGAAATTCACACAGTCGGAATGGGCAAGGTTATGTCAGCAGGAGTGCTTATATTAGCCGCTGGCACCAATGGTAAGCGCAAAATTGGTAAGAATTGTCGCGTAATGATCCACTCAGTATTGGGAGCCAACCATGGTTCATTACCTAATATGATAAATGAAATGGAAGCTATTGAGCAACTGCAGGAAATGTATATTAAATCTTTAGCATCTGAGACCAAGATGTCAAAATCTCAAATAAAAAAGATGTTAGAGCGCAAAGTAAATGTTTATTTAACTGCCAAAGAAGCTGTCGAATTAGGCATTGCCGACATAATTATATAGGGAGGCAGTTATGTCTGAATTATCTGAAATTTTAAAAGAAGAATACTTAAAACAAATTAACAAACTAAATTTGAAAATGTTAGTGGAAATGATCGAAGAAGCGGTCGAAACATCGGCAGTTTCGGAAGAAGTAGAGATGCCCAATATTCCTGACAACGAACAGGAAACAATGGAAATGATTCTTAAAATGATACCCAACATTGAGGTTTCTGAGAT
>MDSZ01117830.1_pt1 | contig 11123 bp, 6 predicted proteins | sample 811201 | NCBI WGS metagenome assembly MDSZ01 (sample SAMN05326647, study PRJNA326480) | marine metagenome | isolation source: seawater | place: Indian Ocean: North | collected 2010 | reverse complement strand
TTTATTAGATTATTTTATATAGATGACCAATTCAAAAAATAATAAAAAAAAACAGTTAATATTAATTAGAGGTTTACATAATAAATTAGATAATGGTAATGGACCATTAGACTGGAGAGTGTGTTATAAATCATTATTGGAAAATGTAATAAAATATTTTGATGATTATGATATTTATTTTCAAACATATGATTCTGCTGATATAAATGAATTAATTAAAATATATAATCCTAAAAAATATATTAATTATCCATTAAATGAGTTTGATAAACATACTCAAGGAAGAAATATTTCTAAATTACTAGAATTAGTGGATGATATAGAAAAATATGACTTAATATTTGTAACGCGATTTGATATTTTATATAAGATATCATTAAATAATTGGGCAATAAAAGAAAATTATATAAATATTTTTTTTAAGCATCCAGATAAAAGAATAAATGATACAGTATTTTTATTTAATAATAAGAATATTGATGAATTTAAAAGTGCAATAGAAAAACATAAATCACCAAATGGTAATTTACATACTGTAAAATTTAAAAGTGAAAATGTTATGATAAACAAAAGATATTATTCAGATACAGATTATCCAGAATATTTTCCACTAAATGATAATCCATTTTATATATTGCATCGTAAAAGAAATATAAAAAATTGGAATGCAAAAACTGCATTTAATACAGCAAAACAACAAGGATTTATAGAAAAAGATAAAGAATTTTTTATAAAATAAATTTAATTAATCAATGAAAACTTATATTTTATTAGTTAATGGTAAACAAGATTTACATTTTTATATGTATACTATTTTCTGTTTTACTCGTATATTATGTATTAAAAAATGATACAAAAGAGTCATTTAAGCCATCTTGTGGAGCACATTATGGAAGGAGAACAGATAACTGTGGAAGATACCATAAAAATAAAGGAGGAAATGAAAACGATTGTAACAGTAGATGGCAACACGCAGCGCATACTGGTGGTAAAGGACCATTAAAATGTAGATGGAAAAGTAATAAATGTAGTACTGGTGATTCGTGTAGTGAATCAGCAGCACAAGCATTTGAAATTGCACAAGCACAAATCGCCGAAGCGCAACGAGTAGCTGCTGCTGCACAAGCAGAAGAAGAGGCAAAGAATAATGCGAAAAATGAGCAATGTAAAATGAATTTGAATAAACAATATGAAAATCAAAAATGGATATTTCAAGGAGTTGAAAATGATTGTCCAAATTATGAGGCTCCAACGCCATCTTGTATAATAAATCAAGCAGACTCTATATATGATAAAAGTAATACTAAATTAGAAATCAATAATGTACCAGAAAATAATATTTCCGAGCAAGATTCTTATGGTTATGTTCATGACCAAACAAAATGTGTATATTACGGATGTACTGATCCAAATGCTTCTAATTATGCGTTGTTACCAGACAGTGATAAAGGCACTGTTACTATGAATAACGATTGTAAATATCCACCAGTTGAGAAAGAGATAGTTGAAGTTGAAAAGATAGTATACGTAGACAAACCAGTTGAAAAGATAGTATATGTAGACAAACCAGTTGAAGTTGAAAAGACAGTATATGTAGACAAACCAGTTGAAAAGATAGTATATGTAGACAAACCAGTTGAAGTTGAAAAGACAGTATACGTAGACAAATTAGTTGATAAACATCATTATGTTGGTCCAAATGTTGATGGAAGATTTTTTAATCCTTAATTAGTAAAACATGAAAAACAATATTATTATTTCTGATATATATTTAATGAAAACAAACAATGCTTTGTTAATATGTTTATTTCTAATATTGATTATTTCATTCAAAATATGTAAAGATAATACCAATAATTTAAAACCATTAACAAAAGATTCATTAAAATTATTAAGAGGGCGGGATTATAGGAAGAGAAGAGATTTCTACAAATATGGTCGTTTATATGGAAATATTTATGAGGGTTCATATGGAAATATTTATGAGGATTTTGGAAGTTCATCATCTTCATCATCTGAAAGTTCAACAGAAAAAATTCGTTGTGGTAATAGAGATTGTAGAACTGGTGATCAGTGCCCAGTATTAAGAAGATCGGAATGCTCTGATAACGGTAAAAGTCGTAGAAAATGTTTGCAAAGTTTTTCTTCTGGAAGAAATGGAAATAGATTTTGTCAATGGAAACCCAAAACTCGCAAATGTACTACTACTGGTGAAAGATGTAATCCTATAAGAGGATGTACAAATCCATCTGCATCTAATTACAATTCTAATGCACATGAAAATGACAATAGTTGTATTTTTAAAGGATGTACAAATCCATCTGCATCTAATTACAATTCTAATGCAAATTATGATGATGGTTCTTGTAAAATACGTGGATGTACACAAGATTGGGCTGATAATTATAACTCTTGGGCAAATGTAAACGATAATAGTTGTTATAAAAGAGGATGTAATAAATCTTGGGCTGACAATTATGACAATAAAGCAACTATTGATGACAATAGTTGTTATAAAAGAGGATGTAAACAATCTTGGGCGGACAATTATGACAATAAAGTAACCATTGATGACAATAGTTGTTACAAAAGAGGATGTAAACAATCTTGGGCTGACAATTATGACAATAAAGCAACCATTGATGACAATAGTTGTTATAAAAAAGGTTGTAAACAATCTTGGGCGGACAATTATGACAATAAAGCAACCATTGATAACAATAGTTGTTATAAAAAAGGTTGTAAACAATCTTGGGCTGATAATTATGACAAAAAAGCAACTATTGATAATAATAGTTGTTATAAAAAGGGTTGTAAACAATCTTGGGCTGACAATTATGACAATAAAGTAACTATTGATAACAATAGTTGTTATAAAAAAGGATGTAAACAATCTTGGGCTGATAATTATGACAAAAAAGTAACTATTGATAACAATAGTTGTTATAAAAAAGGATGTAATAAATCTTGGGCTGATAATTATGATAAAAAGGCAACTATTGATGATAATAGTTGTTATAAAAAAGGATGTACGGATCCAAATTCAGATAACTATGACCAAAAGGCAAATTTAGATGACAACAGTTGTTATATAAAGGGTTGTATGGATTCTGAAGCAGATAATTATAATAAAAAAGCAAATAAACCTGGAAAATGTATTATAACCGGTTGTATGGATTCTGAAGCAAATAATTATAATCCAAAAGCAAATAAATCTGGAAAATGTGATATAATTGGTTGTATGGATTCTAGAGCAGATAATTATAATCCAAAAGCAAATATATCTGATTCAAATAGTTGTAAAATAAAAGGATGTATGGACAAAGATGCTAAAAATTTCAATAAATACGCAAATATCAATAATGGTTGTGAATATTATATATATGGTTGTATGAAAAATGATGCAGATAATTATAATCCAAATGCAGAAAAATCAGATGGTTTTTGCATTTATAAGGGATGTACCAATCCACTTGCCAAAAATTATTCAAAAAAGGCAAATTATGAAAATAATAGTTGTGAAATTTTAGGATGTACAGACAAAAGTGCTAATAATTATTCAGAACATGCAAATATTGATGATAATACTTGTGAATATACTAAATACGGTTGTACAGACAAGGATGCTGTAAATTATGGTATAGAAAGTGATTCTACTATTACTAAATGTATATTTGCTTCTCCAGTACAACCAGTTCTTCCACCAGAACAACCAATACCTGAATCTAAACTATTTACAAAAAATAATTGTGAAATAAAATATGAAACGGGTTTTTGCGTTATGAATAATGAGGTTGCACCGAATAATAAAACAAAAATAGATGATATAGATGTTGGATTAAACAGTGCAGATAGGAACATTGAATGTTATAAAAAAGCAAAAGATCAATTTGGTAATAATTTAACAGGAGTAGAACTTATTTCTGGTAGAAATAATTCGGGTTGTTACGCTCATACTTCAGATCAGATTTTTAAAGCGAATGCAGCAAATAATCATATTTGTCATATTGTAGCAAAGCATCATGCATCACAATACTGTAAACCGGATAATTTATCTGTAATAAATGATGATGTGGAATGTGAATCAATTATACAAAAAAAGAACATGCTTAATGAACAACAAGAGTCATTTATAAAGAAGATAAAAATGGAAAATGAACAATTAGATAAATTAATTGAGAATTATAAACAAAACAACAAAAACAAGGAAATTGAATATTCAATAAATATGGATGAATTTAATGCAAGATTAAAGGAGAGATATGATATATTAGACTCTCAATATAACGAAAATAATAAATATATTGATGAATATAATTGTAGTGCTAAAAATGTAATAAAGTTACAAGAAGTGGAAAATAAAAACATGTCTCTTATAAAAGAATATGAATTGTACAAACTTCAAAATGAATATAAAAGAAATGAGGCAAATGAATACGAAATAATCAATTTAAGATACAATCGTGAAATAAAAGATGCAGAATATAGAAAACAAATTCAGGAACAAAAATTAGAGAACGATAGAAAAAGAGCTGAATTACAAAAATTAATGGATTCTAATTTAGTAAAAAAGCAAAAAGAAGCACAAAAACTTGAAGAACAGCGCCAAGCACAATTTTTAGAAGAAAAAAGAAGAAAACTTGCTGAAATTGCTGTAATAGAGGAATTAAAACGTCAAAAAGAATATGAAATTATAAATCGTAAAAAACTATTGATGCAAGAGCGTATTAAATCATTAGAAGAAGCACAAAAAATAGCAAAATCAAAAGAACAAATTGAAGCTTTAGAAAATGCTAATAAAAATGCTGTTAAAGCATTGAAAGGATTGGAGCACAGTATTCAAAATATGATTAAGGAACATAGAAATAAACGACTAGCTTTAAAGAAACAAATTCGAAATATCAAATATAAACAAGATGCTTGTGCTGACAATATAGATCAGGTACTGGGCGCAAAAGGAAAAGAATTTGGTGATCTAAAAAAATGCGCGAAATTTAATGTACAAATGCAAAATATTCAACCAGTTTATTTCTAAAATATATAAAATATTATTAACTAATAATGGTAAACAATAACAATTTTTATGACAAATATTTCGATATATTTTTTAGATGTATTTTTTTATTTTCAATTCTACTAGTAGTATCTATATTTGTAAAAGCATATATTACAAAAAAAAATAAAAAAGATAAAAAAGAAGCCTTTTTTAATTATAAAACTGGTCATACGTGTAGAAATACAAATTCCGGTGGAAAAGTAAACTGGGGATATGGATTAAGAGCTTTTCATATTGGTGCTGCTGGACCTGCTAATAATGATGGTAAACAAATTATGTCTTGGGACCATAATCGTATTAAAAACGAATGTAAAAAACTTGCAGAAAGTAGATTTGGTAAAACTGGATATAGTGGTATTAGTGTACATCATACTGGTCCTTGGTCTAGTCGTGGATGTGATATATATCACAAACAAACTAAACCAATTGAAACTATTCCCTATTCAGGTAAAAATTGTTATATAAATCCTGATTTTGTTCCATTAGTGCCAGAAATAAAAGGATGTACAAATCCGGAAGCAGATAATTATAATCCAAATGCAAATAAAGAAAATTATAGTTGCATAATCACAGGATGTACAGATCCAGAAGCAAATAATTTCAATCCTAATGCAAATACTAATGATAATAGTTGTATATTACCGTCTCCTGTTTTGTCACCATTAAATACTGAACCAGAAGTAATTGAACTAAAAAAAGATGAACAATGTAATACTAATATTATAAATGATATTACAAAATGCTATGGTTGCAACAAGAACCCCCCAACACAAAGTTGCAGTAAAGTACCAGAGGATAGATGTAATTCTGGGAGATATGTTTGTGAACCTGGTACAGTCAACAATGGCGAAGATTGTCCAATAGAAAATAGAATATATTGCAAATGGCATGCAGACGAATGTATAACAGATTGTATTGGTGGAACAAACAACAATAATTGTACAATAAATTTTGATAAAGGTTTTTGTGTTTCTAGTAATAATATTGCAGAAGAAGAAGGAAAACACAAAATAGACAATGTTGATGTTGGATTAGAAAGTATTGATAGAAGCATTGAATGTTATAATAAAGCAAAACAACAATATGGTTCTAGTTTAAGTGCAATAGAAATTGTTTCGGGTATTGATGATGCTGCAGGTTGTTATGCGCATACTTCTCCTACCATTTTAAAAGGTAGTAACAATAATAATGCAATATGTCATGTAATTGGTAAAAATAGTATATCTGATCCACAGTTATGCAATTTATCTGTAATTAATGAAAACAGTGAATGTTCTGTACTAATTACTAGAAAGCAAGAACTCAAAAAAGAATATGAAGATGTTTATTCAACAATAGTTCAAAATAATAACCAACTACAAAATCTTATAACTAATAAGAGTGATAAAAATCTAGCACAACTAGAAAATATTTATGGAAAAAATAAATCAGAAATGGACAATTTAAAAACAGAAAAATTACAATTATTATCTAATGTCCGCGACGCTGAAATAAAACAAATAGAAAGTGCCATATCATGTAGTGCGGAAGATACAATTATTTTAATGGATTTGATCAATGACATATTCACATTGAATAGTTCAATAATAGCACAACAAATTCAAAATAGCAATTTAAGACAAATTGCTAACAAACTAGAAATAATTAGTTTAGAAGAAAACGCTATTATAAGAGCAGAACAGCATATGCAAAAATTAAAAGAACAACAAGAAGCTCATAATAAACAATATGAAGAAACTAAAAGATTATTAAATGAAAAACTTCAAAAAGAGAAAGATGAAGCTCTTGCCAAGGAAGAAGAAAGAATTAGGTTATATGAAGAACATCAAAAAAAATTACTTGAAGAACAGGCGAAAATCGAAGAAGAAACAAGACAAAAAGAAGCAGAAATTGCTAAACGGGAAGTACTATTACAAGAGGAACGTCTAAATGCATTGATAGAAGCTGAAAAACTAGCACAAAGTAATGAACAAAAAAATGCACTTAATTATGCAATTAATAGTGCTACAAATAAATTAAAAAACCTACAAGATGAATTAAATGAAATGAATAAAAATCATGCAAGTGCCAGACTTGAATTACAAACAGAATTTGCAAAAATTGATTATAAAGTCAAGGCTTGTAATGATAATATTCAACAAGTTAGAGGTGCAAAAGATAAAACATCTGCAGATTTAGAAAAATGTGGATTATTTACTAGACAAATGCAAAGAATTGAACCAGTATTTTTCTAAACATTTATATATTTTAATTATTAATGAGATTAAGTAATAACATTTATATGTATGTATTCCTCCTGGTTGTTATTTTACTTGTTTTTATATACAGAACTAAATACTTGTTAAAAGAAAGTTTTTCAAATGGATCTTGTGGAGATCGTCAGAATCTAATAGGTCAGTGTAATGCAGCAAATAATAATGAATCATTATGTGATAATGCATATAGCATTAAAAATGTTGGTGAATCAGATGGTTTTGTAAAATGTAAATTTCGTCCTAGTGATAGGAGCTGTATTATTTCAAATGAATCTTGTGAAAAAGAACCTATGCCTTTTGTAAGTTTGAATCCCTCAAATAATGTAGCAAATAATGTACAAAGTGGTCATAAGAATGATGTAATATGTAGTCCAAGTGATGGTAAAACACGCGGCGGATTGAAAGCTTTTCATATTGGTGCTGCCGGACCTTCTAATAATGATGGTAAACAAATTATGGGATGGAGTAGAGATCGTATTGCAAATGCATGCAAAGATGTAGCAAAACAACAATATGGTGAAAATGGATATAGTTCAATTACAGTACATTCAACTGGACCATGGTTTACTCGTGGTTGTGCTATACACCATGGTCAGTCCAATAGAGTCAATACATCACATTATCCTGGTAAGGCGTGTTATTTTAATTCTAAATATACTGGTAATTCTACATTTGGTTGTACTGATTTTACTGCAGATAATTTTAATAATAAAGCAAATGTAGATGATGGAAGTTGTATAATAAAAGGATGTACCATTTCTAGTCCAATTCGTGCAACAAATTATAATAGCAGAGCAAATATAGATGATGGAAGTTGTATAATAAAAGGATGTACAAATCCGTTAGCTTCAAATTATAAGATTTCTGCTAATACAGAAGACGGAAGTTGTTTAGTTGGTGGATGCACAGATCCTAATGCGAAAAATAGGAATTTAAACGCAAATTATGATGATGGTAGTTGTGAATATATAAAATATGGTTGTATGCAACAAGGTGCAGAAAATTATGATCAAAGTGCAGAAAAATCGGATGGTTCATGTTCATGGCCTAATCCGCCACCTTCGAATTATTATTCAACTGGTTCATGCGGAATACAATATGATTCTGGAATATGTGTAAAAGATGATGGACAACCTCAACAATTAGGAATACATAAACTTGATAACATTGACAAAGGAACATCAGATGTTACTAGAAATTTGGATTGCTATAAGAAAGCAAAAATTGAGCATGGTGAAAATTTAAAAGGTGTTCAGATTTTATCTAAAAATGAAGGAGCAAGTGAAAGTGGTTGTTATGCTTATACTAATGATGTTTTTAAAGGTTCAAGTAGTGAAGCAAAAGGTGAAATATGTCATATTATTGGAAAACACAGTATGACTTGTCAAATGGATATTAAACCAGAAGAATGTGATTCTATTTTAGAGAGAAAAAAAATGCTTAACTTACAATTAGAAAACATAAACAAACAAATAGAATCATCAAATAATGATTTGCAAAATATTGTTGAAAACAATACTAATGAACTTAAAAACAGATATGGTGTTACAACTTTGTCTAATTTCGAAAATAATGAACAAATAATAGTAACAGAGCAACAAAAAGAACTAAAAGGTAGATTAGACTTAATTGAACTTTCACACGAAGGTATAGAAAATGATTCTGATATTCCAAATCCATATTTAACGAATTGTACAAATGAAGTATCCTTAAAACTTATAGATGAAAGCAATAAAGAATTAGCATTAAAAAAGGACAATGAAAGACTACGATTTTCAACTGAATTAATGAAACGTAAAATTGCTAGAATAAAATTAATGAATCTGCGTTCAGATTCTGAACTAAAAGAAACAGAACACAATCTGCAATTAGCAGAACAAGAAAGGGCTAATAAAGCTGAACGTGAAGCTTTGGAAAATGAGTTAAAAGCACGCGAAGAAGCAGAAAGAGTAAGAGCTCTTAAAGTTAAACAAGAACAAGAAGCAGCATATTTAGAAATGAAACTACAAAAACAACAAGAAATTGCAAAACTAAATGATGAAAAAATGGCAAAAGAATATGAGCATCAATTAAAAACAATTGAACTCGCAGAAGCTAGAGCAAAAGCATTGGAACAAGCTAAAGAGTTGGCTGAAACAAAAGAACAAATAAATGCCCTTGATGAAGCATTAAAAGATGAGCAAAAGAAAATCGAAGAACTAAAATCATATATGAATAAACTTCGAAATAAACAAATAGCTGAGAGAGCTGAGTTGCAATTAAAAATAGATCAAATGATTTTAGATTTAGAAGAGTGTAATGAAACTTTGAAAAATACTATTGCATTATTAACAGAAGTAGAAAAGAATGTCGCAGAATGTTCATTGTTTGTAAGACAAATGCAAAGATTACAACCTACTTTAATTTAATAACATTTAATTAAATAAATTCATTGCTTGTTCTCTCCAATATTCTATTGTAAGTTTATGTAATTTTTGTGAAAACATAATATGCAGTTTTTTATAGGCGTTATTTAGTAAATTTTCATTAATATCTGCCCAATCATCTACAATTAAAACTGGTAAATCATCATATAATCCAGCATCACTTAAAGTATCTTTCATCACAATTGGTATACACCCTAGGTGTATTGCTTCCCATGTTCTATAACAATCTAATCCATTTCCATGTGGACTTACTACGAAAGCATATTTAGATTGGTTTTCATAAGTTTCTTTTATCGATACTTTTCCCTTTTCAAAAAAACATAATTTTTTAGGTAATCTTTTTAAAGCGCCGCCTCTTTCAGAAGGGTTTGTGTTTACACTTGCCACAAAATTAATATAACATAGCATAATTCTTTGTTTTGGTGCTTCTAAATAAATTTTATTAATTAATTTCTGCTGTGCTAAAGCTCCGTTTCCCATGTCCATCGGATTTCTTATTAAATTTTGATAATGACGTACGTTTCCACATTTAAATCCTATTGGCATTGGTATTGCTTTTGGATGAGTAAAAGTAATATTTTGTGCCAGCATACCTTTAAAATTTTTTAATTCACACAATTTGTCAAACATATTTTTTTCCACTGAACGATCAGATAATCCTAAACATATAACAAAAGGTGTCTCCTTTGGAATATATTCAAACCATTTATCAAATTCATCTGGTCTAGCAAATATAATTTCATATGAATTATTATTTGATTCATTTATAAACTCATGTGACCCGAGCTTAAAATATGATGTACTTACTAAAGCCATTAGTGAGGTTTGACTTACTAATTTAACATCTTTAAAAAATTCATGAAATCTTGTTGTTATGCTCATTTTAGATAATACATTAAAAATAACAAGATCTCATAATTTAATAAATTAATTATTTAATTAATATTCTAAGGATAATAATAATATTCAGGAAAATTGTTATTTTCTATGTTTTGAATAATATTTCTTTCTATAATATGTATTTCTTCATTAGTCATATCATTCATTTGCACTTCAGGAGGCATTTGAGAGTAAATCTTCATAAACCACCAGTCAACAACACATTTTGAATATATTTTCCCATTCTTTTTAGTATTAGTATGAAAATCATATGATTTTATACAAAGATATGCAACTTCATCTATTTTTTTTGAACATATTCTTATCAAATCTAATAAACTGTTTTCAAGATTTTCATTAGACCTAAACGAGTACAACAAACGATTCGATTTCCATTTGTATTTTTTAGTATAATCAATATTGTTTAAACCAATATCAATAACTTTTATCATAGTTTCATTCAAATAACTGAACATTTTTTGCATATGAATCTTTATTTTATCTTTA
>MDSZ01035759.1_pt1 | contig 11123 bp, 12 predicted proteins | sample 811201 | NCBI WGS metagenome assembly MDSZ01 (sample SAMN05326647, study PRJNA326480) | marine metagenome | isolation source: seawater | place: Indian Ocean: North | collected 2010 | reverse complement strand
TCTCTCTTTATATTTTTTTTGTTCAGCAGTTCCATTAGGAAGTCGATTTGCTTTCATTATTTCATTAAAGGCTTTTGTATCTTCTTCTACAAGATATGATAGTCTTGACATTAAACCTTGAGCAGATATTCCAATTTTGTTCATTTTTTCTCTTGAACTAAGATAATCTTTCTTTTCATGTGTTAATGATCCTACCATTGACAAGAGTGCAGCACCAAGTGCTCCTGCTAGAGCTGCTACACTACCACCACCAGGGGTAGGACTACTATTAGAGATTAAAGAAACTAAATCTCTGCTAGAAAGGTCCATAAGGCCATCATTGCTTTCTATTGCATATTCAATAATTTTTTCACGGGGGTTGAATTTAGATACATCATTTAAACCAAGAGATTGTACAGCACACTCTATGATATCTTTTTCAACAACTCCTAGCGTACGGTTTTGCCTGGTTAGGTAGTACTCCCCAGCTAATATTATTGCATCTTTTGGAACTAGTCCAACTAACTCACTTCCGGTCACTCTAACACCACGTTCTTCAGCTAATTTACAAACTGTATTAAATACGTCATGAATGGATGAGACTTTATAATCAATAAAATTAATTGATATTTGAGCTCTATTATATTCATTTACATACCATCCAATCGCTTTTATATCTTTAAACAAACCCGGAACTTTAACTGGAGAGCCATCTTCTTTACGAACTATTTCTCCATCTAATAGATTTGATGATTCAGGATTTTTAATCCTCTTACTTCTCCCCATTTCTCTTATTTCAAAAGCAATATCGGTAGCGAGTCGTTTATCTTTAGTATTTAGATTAATATTATATGCTATTAAAAACTCTCGGCAACCAATTACTGTTGCACCTGAGAATGCATTAAATATTGCTGGACCATAGTCGGGTTTCCATGACTTAATTTTTATCTTTTTTTCAAGACCCTCGAACTCTCCTTCTCTTATTGCTGCGAGGTTCTTTCTTTCAGCAATCTTTGCAGATCTCTCATAAAGGTAGACTGGTATATTTAATTCTTCACCAACCCTTTCCCCTAACTCATTTGAATATCTTACACAATCTTCAATCGTTACACCTTTTATTGGAATTAGAGGGCAAACGTCTGTAGCGCCAATTCTTGGATGCGTTCCTTTGTGGTTTGACATATCAATTATATTAGATGCTTCTTTAATGCCTTCAAAGGCTGCATCTATAACAACGTTGGGTGCACCGACAAAGGTCACAACCGTCCTGTTTGTATCTTTCCCAGAATCAACATCAAGTATCGTTATTCCTTCAACTGATCTAATTTTATCAACTATTCTGTCAATCTTATTAAGATCATTTCCCTCACTAAAGTTTGGAACACATTCTATCAGTTGCTGCATTATTTTAGCCCTGTTAAAGCAATATTATTAAAATAGTATATTAAATATAATATGCCAGTTAATAATAAAATTAATCGTAATAAAGACGTATTATGAATTTTTCTTTTTTTTAGAATTCTTTTAAAAAAGGCCATTTTTTTGAAACTTCTATATTTAGAAAAATATATAAACAAAAAAATTAAAAATTGGGTTGATAATAAAAGAAAAAATGTGGATATCAGTTACCATGCTAAATATGATTATGAAAAACAAGATCCTAGGCCCATATACCTGCATTTTCCAAACTACAGCATTGCCAAAGTGTTTTTCTAGAAAAGGTGTTAATATTTGAGATCCATCTAATGGCGATACAGGAAGAAGGTTAAATACGGCTAATGTTATATTGATTTGCATAAAAATTATAAAAAATGTTTTTAGGTTATCGGTTAATAGATTTGTACTAAATAAGAATCGCAAAACTAAAGCAGCAATTACAGCCAAAATAATATTTGAAACCGGTCCTGCTGCTGCAACTTTCACCATATCCTGTTTTGGGTTTTTCAGATATCTTGCATCAACAGGTACAGGTTTGGCCCATCCAAAGCCCATTAATAATAAGGCTAATGAGCCTATTGGATCTAAGTGCGATATTGGGTTTAAAGTAAGTCTACCCATACTTTTAGCTGTATTATCTCCAAGTCTAAATGCCACCCATGCATGTGCAAACTCATGGAAAGACAAAGAAAATACTAATGCTGGTATTAATAGAATGATTATCTGATATTCGATGTTACTAAAAATCATAAACTACCTCTTCCGGCTAAATATTTTCTTATCAAAATGACTATACTCTTCTCGAATGGTTATAGAATCTAATTGGGTATAAATTTGAGTGGTAGTTATATCACTGTGTCCTAACATATGTTGAACAAATCTGATATCCGCACCACCCTCTACTAAATGAGTGGCAAATGAATGACGAAAAGTATGAGGAGTTACTCTTATTGAGATTTCTGCATTTTTAGACCATTTATTTACTATGTTATTTACCATTGCTCTTGTTAAAGGAATTCCATTTCTACTAACAAATAGTTTTTGAGTTTTTTTCTCTTTTAGTAATTCTCTTCTATATCTGTTCATAAAAGTATACCAAATCTTTCTAGAGCTAGAGCTAATTGGAACGTATCTTTCTTTCTTACCTTTACCGATTACACTAATTATGCTAGGTCTTTTTTCTAATTCTATTTCATACGCCATTCTAGCAGGGTGGATTTCAGAAAAGTTTTTAGCTTCTTCGACGGTAATCTCCTCAATCTTGCCATTTATATTTTCAAATTTTATTTTTTCATTACTTTTGATAACCGGATCAAAATATGGTTGATTTATACCTAATTCACATAGCTCAGTAACTCTAAGACCACATGCATATAATATGCTTATTATAGCATGGTCTCGAATATTTAAAGCATTATCCCTTGGTATATTATTTATAATATCATCAATCTGTTTGATACTTAATACTATGGGTAATTTCTTTTTTAGTTTTGGAGTTACTATAGATAACGATGGGTTTTCTGCAACAATATCATCCATTTTAAGAAATTTATGGTATGATCTTATGGAAGCTATGTGCCTTTTTATTGTAGATGGCTCGAGTAACATCTTGCTTAGTGTGCTAATGTAATTTCTTATGTTGGTTGGGCGAATTTTATCTAATGAATCTATAAGCTCAGAATCACGAATGAAGTTTAAATATCTACTTATATCAGAATCGTAAGATTTAATAGTTTTTAAAGAATAATTTTTATCTACGCGGAGCATATTTAAATAATTGTCCCGGTGGTCTAACATTATTTTTCCATTATAGATAATTCAAGGAGGCTGCAGAGAATCTGACCTATCATTATATGAGATTCTTGAATTCGTTGAGTATCATTAGAGGGAACTTTTATTGTAACATCTGCGACCCCATCAATTTCACCACCAGTTTCACCAGTCAGTGAAACTGTTCTTAACTTTTTGTATTTTGCTTGCTTTAAAGCATTAAGTACGTTTTTAGAATTACCACTTGTAGAAATACCAACTAAAAGGTCTCCTTCCTCACCTAAACCTTGAATCTGCCTGGAAAATACCGATTCAAAATCAGTATCATTAGACCAAGCAGTCAAAAAAGATGAGTCAGTTGTTAACGCAATTGATGGGATAGGCCTTCTATCATGATCTGTCATCCCTCCCATTAACTCAGTAGCTAGATGTTGAGCATCACTAGCACTTCCACCATTTCCACACCAGAATATTTTACCATTGTTTTTTATACACTGTATAAATATTTCTGCTGCTTTTTCAATTTCCCCGACACCTTGCTTAGCAAGCATATTTTTAACTTTAGCACTTTCAAGAATTTGATTTTTTATATTTTCTTTCATTACATAACCTGGTTTTTTATTTTATATATTTCAATTTTTATAGTTCAAAAATATTAATTAAGATGGTGTGAAAAATGGTATAACAAATTATTATAATCTTCAGCATATATATTTTTTATCAATTTTTATGTATTGCTGATGAAAATTCCGAAGCAACTTCTACAGAATTTTCTATCGCTGAACCAATTACTACGTAAGATGCCCCTGCATCTACACAATTTTTTGCCTCTTGAGGTGTACGAATTCCTCCACCAACAATTAGATCAATATCAATTTCACTAGCGACTTGATTAATTAAGCGTCCAGGGATTTTATTTTTTGCGCCACTACCAGCTTCAAGATAAATTAGTCTCACACCTAAATACTGAGCTGCTAGAGCATGAGATAAAATAACATCTGGCCTATTAGGAGAAAGTGGCCTTGTTCCACTAACGAACTCTACCGTTGTAGGTGAACCACAATCTATTAATAGATAACCTGTAGGTATTGTTTCTATACCATAATCTTTAACTATAGGAGCAGCAATAACTTGTTCTCCGATAAGATAATGTGGATTTCTGCCAGAGAATAATGACATAAATAACATTGCATCAAAATTATCATTCAATTGATTCACTCCACCAGGAAATAGGATAACAGGTATTTCAGACATAGATTTGATTTGCCTTACTCTATCATGATAAAGACTATCCATCATGATGCTCCCACCAACAAATATTGCATCTGCATGAATATTTGCAATTTCTACAATTTTATTAATCTTAGTATTATTTTTTTTATCAGGATCAATAAGGATTATAAATCCTGCTCCATTTTTTTCTACACAATTATTTAATTTTGATAAGACATTCATTTATTCAATAAGTCTAGAATACTCTTTATAATCTAAAAGATTTTCTTTAAAAATTTTATTTTCTGATTTTATTTTAATAATCCAACCTCCTCCATAACAGTCATGATTTACTTTTTCAGGAAAATCTTCTAATTCATTATTTACTTCTACAATTGTTCCATCAATAGGTGCGTATAACTCAGAAACAGTTTTTACAGCTTCAATTTCTCCAAATGGTTCTCCAGCAATAATCTTTTCACCAACATCTGGTAGTTCCAAGAAAATAATATCACCAAGTTGACTTTGTGCAAAATCTGTAATTCCAACAATTGCACTAGTATCATTAATTCTTATCCATTCATGCTCTTCTGTATAATTTAAATCGTTTGGTATTTTCAATATAACTCCATTCTTTAATTATGTATCGTATTCAAAATTATCTAAAAATCCGGTGTCAAAATTTCCAGATTTAAAATTTTCATTCTCCATAATCTTTTGGTGATAGGGGATTGTTGTTTTTGGACCTTCAATTATTGTTTCTTCTAGTGCTCTTTGCATCCTATTAATTGCACGATCTCTATTTTTAGCATGCACAATAAGCTTGCCTATCATCGAGTCATAATAAGTTGGTATTTCATATCCAGTATATGCATGAGAATCTATTCTTACTCCCTTCCCACCTGGCATGTGAAAATTCGTAATTTTTGTTGGAGATGGCATAAAGTTTTTCGATGGGTCTTCTGCATTAATTCTACATTCAATAGAATGACCTCTAAGTTTATAGTCTGAACTATATTCAGGACATCTTTGTCCTGCATGAACCCGAATTTGTTGTTTTATAAGATCAATTCCTGTTACCATCTCTGTTACTGGATGTTCGACCTGTATACGAGTATTCATTTCCATAAAATAAAAATTTTTATCTATGTCCAATAAGAACTCCACTGTTCCAACTCCCACATAATTAATTGCACTAGCTCCTTTTATTGCTGCTTCTCCCATTTTTGACCTTAACTCATCATTTACTGCAGGAGATGGTGATTCCTCAATTAACTTTTGGTGCCTCCTTTGTATTGAACAATCTCTTTCACCAAATTGAATTACATTTCCCATAGTATCAGCTAAAATTTGTATTTCTATATGCCTAGGTTTCCGTATGAATTTTTCTATATAGAGATCACCATTCCCAAAACCATTCAATGCCTCTTGATATGCAACCTCATATAAATCATTTAATTCATTTTGCTTCTTAACGAGGCGCATACCTCTACCACCACCACCAGCAGTAGCCTTAAGCATGATTGGATAACCCATTTCATGTGCAAGTTTTTTTGCTTCTTCTACATTTGACAAAACTCCTTCGCCACCAGGGATTACAGGTACCCCAGCTGATTTCATAGTTTTTTTTGCTGTGGCTTTATCACCCATTGACTCTATCATTTTCGAATCCGGACCGATAAAATGAAACCCATTTTCAAAGCATATTTTTGAAAACTCAGCAGATTCAGATAAGAATCCATAGCCAGGATGAATTGCATCAGCATTGGTAATTTCACCAGCAGCAATTATTCTAGGAATATTTAAATAACTATCACTGCTTGGTGGAGGACCTATACATACAGCCTCATCTGCAAATTTTACATGTAATGAAAGCTCATCTGCAGTAGAATAAATTGCTACCGTTTTTATATTTAGTTCATGGCACGCTCTTATCACACGGAGAGCAATTTCACCACGATTTGCAATGAGAATTTTTTTGAACATTATTTATTTGCTGGGTTCAATAATAAAAATAGGTTGATTGAATTCTACTGGATCAGAGTTATTCAAAAGGATTTTTTTAATAACGCCATCATGTTCTGATTCAATCTCATTCATAATTTTCATTGATTCAATTATACATAATACCTGACCAGATTTTACAGTATCACCTTCATTAACAAAAGGTGGCTTTTCTGGCGATTGTGCACTGTAAAAAACACCGGGCATTGGAGACACTATTGATACGGTATTTTCTTTACTAATTTCTTGGTCTTTTAAAATATCATCACTTGTTAAAGTCTTAATATTATCACCAGTCACTTTTTGATCTGATACACTAGATAAAACATTTGGTGAGTTTTTTACTACTCTAAATTTTTTGCCCCAGAATGTTGCTTCAATTTCATTAACATCAGAGTTTTCTAATATGTTTATAATTTCTTTTAGTTTATCTTGCCACATAATTCAATCCAATTTTTAATTGTTCTTTGCCCGTTCTACATATTCACCACTCCTTGTATCAATCCTTAATTTTTCCCCTTCGTTGATGAACAGTGGTACATTTAATTCGAATCCAGTCTCTACTGTAGCCGGTTTACTTGCGCCAGTAGCAGTATTGCCCTTGAAACCAGGCTCTGTATTTATAACTTCAAGAATTACATGTGCAGGCATTCTTATATCAAGTATTTCCTCATTATCAAAAATAATATCTACATTCATTCCAGCTATTAAATATCTTTTATTTTTAGATACTATACTTTCATGAACTAACAATTGCTCATAAGTATCATTATCCATAAAAACGAAATTTTCTCCATCAATATAAAGAAACTGTAATTGTTTTGCTTCAACTTTAATGAATTCAAGTCTAGCACCAGCATTAAATGTATGATCGATTATTTTACCAGTTTGTATATCTTTCAACTTAGTCCTAACGAACGCTCCACCTTTTCCAGGTTTAACATGCTGGAACTCTATGACTTTCATTCTTTTTGATTTAAATGAAATTACTGAATTATTTCGTATGTCTGCTGTAGTTGCCACTTAATCCTCATTTTAGTTAATTCTTTACATGCTGAAATATAATGCGACAATTTTACTCTTCAAACTTAGTGATATAATTGTAGGTTAATTATTTCCTTCTTAAAAATTTTTAATGAATTTGATGATTTCATCTTTATCTGATATCATTTCAGAATGGTCTACATCCTGCCTAGCATACTTTACCATATCTGCTTTAAATAATAAGGCTACCCAATTGTCAAATTTCTTTTCTTCAATGAGAAAAAGATCTTTATTCTTAATTATATCTTCAGTTGTCATTTCAAGAGCTCTGATATATCTAGTGGATTCAATAAATTCTCGAGATATATGAGATAATTCAGTATAAAATTCCTTGTAGAATCCTTTGTAGCTTAGTTTAGATAATCGATCCATCGCAATAACGCTAGGAGATTTAATTAATGAATCGATTGGCTCTTGGTTCATTGCTCTAAGTCTTTTAGTCCAAACCCAAAAAATTCCTATTAATATAATAACTAACAATATTGTAAGTAAAATTTCTAGATATGGAATCAAACTTTTTACCTTAATAGGTCCTTTTACAGGTCTTAAATCCATATTCATAGATGGCTCAATGATAGAAATCACATCAATAGCAAGTCTTTCTGCTTCTAATCCATATTCATTATTTCCTTCATTACTTAAAATTCTGATTTGATAATTAGGAGTATAAAACCTACCAGTATCCCAAAAAACAATTTCCATAATATTACCTATCTCTCCTAGATCTGTTAATATTGACTTTTGAGACCTTAGAGAGATTGAATCACCTTCTAAATTTAATTCAGGAAAAATCACATTTCCCTGATTTGAATTATTAGCAATTAATTTCCAAGTGATAATATTGCCAATGTTAGTAATTGATGTATCAATCTCTGAACTTAAATAAATTGATTTAGCACTAATTACTGAATAGAGCAAAAAAAAATAAAAATATGAATATCGCAATGTTAATATTGCTTTCCTCTTTTCTTGAAGAACTTCATTAGAGGTTTAACATAATCCTCATCAGTGGAAATTGATATAATATCTAAACCAATTTTAGCACAGCCTTTTTCAAGATTAGTAATTGAACGCTTATTTTCATCATTCATTTGTTTTAATTCTGGCGCATTTGAAGTATCTACCCAGAACTTAGAACCAGTTTCCGGATCTTCGATTTTTATCATGCCCAAATTTGGAAGACGAATCTCATATGGATCATATATTTTTATACCAATTAAATCATGTTTGCGATTTACAATTCGTATGGTATCCCAATAATTATCATCTAAAAAATCTGATAATAGGAAAATAACGCTCTTTCTATTTGACACCTTCATTAAAAATTCGAGTGCATTCTTAATTGAGGTTTCGTAGTTATTTGGTTTTGCATAAAGTAATTCTCGAATTACCCTAAGGACGTGTGATTTACCTTTTTTAGAAGGCAAATATTTAACTACTTCATCTGCAAAAAGAATAAGACTAACTTTATCATTATTTTTAATAGCTGAAAAACCCAGTACACTTGCTATTTCAGCAATAATGTTTTTTTTCAAATTAGACTGGGAACCAAAATTTCCGGATGCAGATATGTCTACAACTAAAAATACAGTTAACTCTCTTTCTTCTTCAAAAACCTTTATAAATGGGACACCAGATCTGGCTGTAACATTCCAATCAATAAGTCTTATATCATCGCCTTGCTGATACTGCCTTACTTCTGAAAAAGTCATACCCCGACCTTTAAATACTGAATGATACTCACCACCAAAAAAATTATCTACTAAACCGCGAGTTTGAATTTCAATTCGTTTAACCTTCTTCAGAACTTCTCGAGGTATCATTGCAGTCTATGGAACCTCTATTTTTTCAAATAATCTATCAATAACAAGATCGGTAGTTAATTCTTCAGCTTCTGCCTCATATGTTAAAATTATTCTATGTCTTAATACTTCAGGTCCAATATATCTAACATCCTCTGGCGTGATATACCCTCTCCCTTCAGTAAAAGCTCTGGCTTTAGCTGAACGAACTATATTAATTGTTGCTCTAGGAGAAGCACCAAAGTCAATGATACCATCTAAATCATTTAATTCGTATTTCAGCGGATCCCTTGTAGCAAATATTAGTTTCAATATATAATCCTCAACTTTTTCATCTACGTAAATTTCATTGATAATATTTTGAGCATTAATAATTTCATCAGGCGTCACAACAGGTTTTACAATGTCAAAATCTTCCTTTGCTCTAGTATTTTGACGCATTAGTAGTTTTTCAGAATCTATATCTGGGTAATGGACCACAAGTTTAAACATGAAACGATCTACTTGTGCCTCAGGGAGAGGATAAGTACCTTCTTGCTCTATGGGATTTTGGGTGGCTAAAACTAAAAATGGTACATCTAAACTATATGTACTCTCTCCGATAGTGACCTGTTTTTCTTGCATAGACTCTAATAATGCACTTTGTACTTTTGCAGGCGATCTATTTATTTCATCAGCGAGTATAATATTTGAGAAAATTGGCCCTTTTCTAGTATCGAATTCACCAGATTTCTGATTATAAATTAATGTACCTATTAAATCAGCAGGTAACATATCAGGTGTAAACTGAATCCTTTGAAAATTAGTATCTATAGATTCAGATAGAGTTTTGATTGTGAGTGTTTTTGCCAACCCAGGCACACCCTCAAGAAGCATATGTCCATCAGCCAACATACATATAATTATTTTATCTATTAGCTTTTCCTGGCCCACAATTACCCTATTAAGATTGTCACGCAATGGCTTAACGAAAAGTGATGCCTTTGATATTCGATCGTTTAAGGCAGCAAGACTAAAATCACTCATAAAATAAAATTGATAATTAAGAGGTGATGTGTTTTAGTGCAGGAATCTCATTGATATCCTTCCCGAGGTGATTTATCTCAAATTTAACTGATGGATATAGTTCATGCTTTGGAAAACGATCCAAAAATACCTGATATTCGCTACGAGCTTTATCAAAATCTTTAAGAACATTAGCATAGATATACCCTATCATAAATTGAGCAAGTGCTTCCTCTTTGGAACCCTTGTGGTTAATAAGAACTACACGGTATTCAGCTAATGCTTTTTTGAAATCTCTTAAGTCGTTCATATAAATATCACCAATAATATATTGAGCTTTTGCTGCTAAAAGATGGTCAGCGTAATTATCAACCATATATGAAAGATTGTCAATAGACTCTTTGGTTAACTTTCTTTTTCTAAGTGTTTCAGCTTTATTAATAATCCATTCTGGAAAGCCAGCTATTTCCTTTGCCGCTTGCTTTGCTTGAATAGTACCAGAATAGTTTTTTACTGTATTATGGAGAGCATCTGAGACCATCTTGGGGTCATGCTTCCAATTTTTGTATATATTAACGAGCTTATATTGAGCTAAAGATGCTAAGCTATCATCAGGAAATTTACTAATTAATAAATCTAAGTTTTTTATTGCTTTGTCTTCTTCATTCTGATCTAAGTTCGCCTGAGCTAACTCCATCAAGTCAGGAGCATTTTTTGAACAACTAATTACTATTAGGCCAAATATTATAATTAATGTTTTTTTCATATTTGTTTTATTTATGAAGTACAAATTTATGTTTCGAAATCATATCTCAAAAGGATATAGTAATTATAATAACAAAAAATTTTGGGAATGGTTCCAAAAAATTT
>MDSZ01038005.1_pt1 | contig 11124 bp, 11 predicted proteins | sample 811201 | NCBI WGS metagenome assembly MDSZ01 (sample SAMN05326647, study PRJNA326480) | marine metagenome | isolation source: seawater | place: Indian Ocean: North | collected 2010 | reverse complement strand
TTTGTTCTGCGTGGAGATCGAGAGTGAGTACCCTGTCGGCTCCCACGCTTGAAATCATATTAGCCACTAACTTGGCAGTGATTGGAACTCTGCTTGACCTTGGACGCCTATCTTGACGGGCATATCCCAAAAAGGGGATAACAGCAGTGATACTTTGAGCGGATGCTCTTTTAAGTGCATCAACTAAAATAAGTAATTCCATAAAATTTTCGTTAGCTGGTGCACATGTTGGCTGAAGCACAAAAACATCTCTACCCCTAACGTTTTCAAGAATTTCTACCATTATTTCCCCATCACTAAAGCGCTCCGCTATTCGCTTGCCCAAGGGTATTCCTAAATGGTTGGCTACCGCAACCGCGAGTGGCTCATTGGCGTTGCCACTAAAAAGCATTTGGGAATCATTTGAGTGCATGTTTTAATTGAGTTCCTATAATCAACCTTAAAGTACTGGGGTGCCAGGATTCGAACCTGGGAATGCGGGGATCAAAACCCCGTGCCTTACCGCTTGGCTACACCCCAATTTACGCTATTATACTATTAAGATGTTATATTTTGATACGCTTCGAGACTTTTAAAAAGTGGCGAGCGGTTAAGGCACTTTGTTATCAATGAATTCCACTCGCGAGGAACCATATTTTTAACCTTTTTTGCCTCAATATCAGAGTCAAAAAGGGCAAAAAGTGTGGACCCCGTGCCACTCATAAAAACCTGTTTTGTTTGGCTAGATAGCCAAAACAATGCCCTCTCGACTTCAGGGTACATTTTAGTCGTAATGCCCAGAAAGTCGTTTTTGACCTTAACAGTTTCCCAATCTGCTTTTTCGATAGGAGACGAGTCTCTCGGTAACAGCGGATTGCTAAAGATTGATTTTGTTGAAACACTTACGTTTGGGAATAGTAGTAAGATTACTTTTTCGTTAAGCTCAATTGGCTCAAGCATTTCACCTCGACCCTCAGCCCAGGCCGATTGACCGAAAACAAATATTGGGACATCAGAGCCTAGACTCGCTCCTAAGGACATTAATTGTTTAGGCGTATAGCCTAACTTCCATAATTCATTTAGAGCAACTAACATCGTTGCTGCATTAGAACTGCCACCGCCCAAACCACCGCCAACAGGAATTTGTTTTTTGAGTACTACATTTACCCCTAAATTTGTGCCAGAGGTTGCTTGAAGTAAAGATGCTGATTTATAAACTAAATCATCTTTAAATTTAATTCCGGGCGTTTTATAAGAACCGATGATTTTGCCGTCTTTTCGAGGCGATAGCTCCAACTTATCAGCCAAAGCAACGAATTGAAAAATTGTTTGAATATCGTGATAACCATCACACCTTCTACCTAAGATATGGATAAAATGGTTAATTTTCGCAGGGGCAAGCCATTCTGATTTCATTCACTCACTCCCGGGTAATCGAAGAGAATTAATTTTAATTGAAAATCTCTTGAGGTTATCTTTATTTCTATTCTATCTTTGCCACAAAAATAAACTACGCCTCTCCAATATAACCTCATTATCTTTTCTTTACAAACAGGTTCATTTAATGAAAGTAACTGCCTTTCCCTCAGATGATTTTTTATCCAAAATAAAACCTCCCAAACCACTTTGTTAACTGAAGAGTTGTTCGTTATCGCCTTAATATCGATTGATGAGGCCGGCCACGTATTTTTTTTCATTTCGATCATTTTATTTTTTAGATCCATTAGAAAAAAAGCCTCATATAATTTAAATGGTCCGCTAACCTGAATTTGGCCAATCCTTCCACTGTTAAGCCAATCGAAAAAGAAAGTAGCAGACTTATCCCGATACATCACAGTTCCTTTGCCAGTAAATGAAAAGGAATTTTCTTCAATCTTGGATGTTGTTTGGTTTAATTTTTTTTTCGAGAGAAAGTCCGTCAAACTTGAGTTATTTGTGATTGTTGAGCAACCAACTGACAAAAAGAGAATAGTGCAACAATATATAAACGTTAATCTCATTCTTTTTCCAAAATCAACTTAGCTTTTTCATGTTCACCGCTAGCGTTAAGAACCTCTATAAGATGGCTCGTAATCTCCTCGTCTTTACTAAGTTCGTATGCTTTTTCAAGAAAAAAAATCGCTCGTTCAAGCTCTCCTCGCTTGAAGCATATCCAACCCATGCTATCAAGAATATAAAAACTGTCCCCTTTAATTTGTAGAGCCTTACTTATTAATTGATAAGCCTCTTCGTAACGAGTGGTCAAGTTGGTCAATGAATATCCTAATGCATTCAGCGCATCAGCATCCTCTGGAAAAATTGTTAAAATTTCTCGCAAATCCCTCTCTAAAAGCTCTATATTTCCCAATTTGTCGGCCACAATCGCTCTTGTGTACATTAAATCACGATTAAAACCCAACTTAGAGAGCGAATTATTGAGAATTTTCATTGCATATTCAAAATTGTTTTTACCAAGGAGAAGATCAACCTTAAATTGAGTTATCTCTACAAATTTTTCTGGAGCACCTAATTGTAACCAATTAAGGGTATCGAAAGCTTTCTCGGTCTGATCAACAGAAAACATTAAACGCGCGATATTCAATCTAGAGGTAAAATACAAATCTGGGTTAGATTTATTAATCAATGAGAAATACTCTACTGCTTCATAATAAGACTGATTTATCTCAGCTATAAGACCTAAGAAAAATTTAACCTCATTCGTTCTATGGTTGGTCTTTAACAAAATTTGTAAAGTTTTTGCGGCCTCATCAAACAAATTATTCTTGATCAGGAAAGATGCTTTCAAAAATATAAGATTTTTATTCTCAGGATATGTCTCTATAGCTAATCTTAAAGTATCTAAAGCCAATTCTATCTCTTTTTTCATCCGAAATATTTCAACTTTCATTGTTGAAAACTGTGGCCTGAAACCATGTTTTCGCTCCATAAATTTAATCCAATCTAAAGCGAATTCTGGAGAACCATCCTTTAAAAATTCAAAAAAAATAAGCTCTAACAGGTCAGACTCTATTGACTCTAAACGGTCTATCTCTCGTGCAAAATCTAATGCCACTCTCCAATGTTGACTTTTTACCGCCAGATAAAGCAAAAAAGTATTTAGATTTTGTATTTTAAGGTTACTTTGTTCACGGCCAAGTATCTCGATTATATCTAGATAGTCAGTCGTAGATAAACGAAGCTTTTCCAAGTAAAGGGCAAGTTTTTTTACCGATAAACCGGGTGAAAGTTGATAGGACAATTTTAGATCTGTATTTTTTGAAACTAGTTCTTTTTTTAGCATTAATGCTAACTGAAGAGTAATTATGTCTTCATCTCTTGGATAAATTACCTGTTTTTCTAAAAAAATTAAGGCATTTTCGAATTCATTGTTAGCAATGTATGTCATGATTAACTCGGATAGAACAGCTCGATCTTTTGTAAATTCGAATAATTCCCTGTAACTATCAATGGCACTAGCATGGTCTCCAGAATGATTAGCAAACTCCGATTTCATGATTAAAAATAACTCTGATTTCTCGATCTGGTTTGTTAGATTAGTCGTATTTATTTTGGATTTATTTTTGCTCTTTTGTATTACAAAGGCTGATACGAGAAAAATAAGCGCTGTTAGCGCAAAAATCGCGATTGGGAGATTTCGTTTTTTCATTTACAACATCCATTTGAAAAAGTTTTCAGCTAAACCAGCTCTTTAGCAGGAATAGAATAAGAGAAATTCAGACCCAAGATTTTTAATCGAAGCCGATTTTCATAGTTAATAAGTTACACCCTACAGAAATGTAGTAATAATTGCTAAAAATAAATTATAATCGAAGAATCAGTTTATATTTTATGAAAAAAGAAAATGAGTTTACTTGTCCAAGGACTGAGTCATAAAACAGCCCCAATTAAGATCAGAGAGTTGTTATCATTCGACGCAGAGGATCTTAAAAAAGCTCTACCCGAATTAAATGCAATAGAAGGGATAGACGAATCTATGATCGTCTCGACTTGTAATAGGACTGAACTTTATTGCAAACTCAGTGCAAACTTTGAAGATAAACCTCTTACTTGGTTAGCCTACTACCTCGATCTGGATATTAATATCTTAAAACCCCACTTTTATAGTTTCAGCAATGAATATGCTGTCAGGCATGCGCTAAGAGTAGGGAGTGGCCTCGACTCGCTAGTTTTAGGTGAAGCACAAATACTAGGACAGTTAAAAAAAGCCTATAAAGTAGCCCTAGAAGTTGGTACCGCTGGGAAATTTATCAACAAATTGATGCAAGATGCGTTTACAACTTCAAAAATAATAAGAACGAAAACAGAAATTGGAAGGACTCCCGTTTCGATTGCATTCGCCGCAATTAAATTAGCCCAACAAATCCATGGTGATCTATCTAAATCTACTGCATTGATGATTGGAGCTGGTGAGACTAGCACTTTAGTAGCGCGTCATCTGAAGCGGGTAAATATTGGTGAAGTGTACGTAGCTAATCGAACGAAAGCAAATTCAGAACTAATAACACAAATCTGTGGCGGCAAAACAATTGATTTAACCGACATCCCAAGATTTCTACAAAAAGCAGACATGGTAATTTCGTCTATTAACACAAAAAAGCCAGTTATTGGCTTTGATATTGCAAAATTATCGATAAGCAAAAAGAAAAAGCCAATTTTTTTCGTTGATCTCGGCGTTCCAAGAAATATTCACCAAGACGTCGGGTCCTTAGAAGCAGCTTTTTTGTATACAATTGACGATTTAAAGGTGATTGTTGAATCAAACATGGGAACAAGATCTGTGGCTGCTATTGAGGCCGAGGAAATTGTCAATTTCAAAACGACTGATTTCTTAGAATGGGAAAAAATACAAACCGTCAGTGATTACATTCACTTATATCGCGATCAAACCGAGGCTTTGTGTAACCAAGAAATCAACAATTCGCTTAGGCAGCTGGAAAAAGGTACTGATCCACAAGAGATAATAAAGCAAATGGGGCAAAGAATCACTAGCAAGCTTATTCATACTCCAACCACTAAATTGCGAGAATATGCTGGGGAAAAAGAAGTAATAAAAAAAGCGATTGAAATTCTCGGCGTCGATCTAAAAAACCGCTAACACTATGGAAAAAGCTCTTTTAAAACGCCTAAACGATATTTCTGCGAGAAAAAGTGAATTAGAACTCAACTTATCCAATCCAGAGACCATAAAAGATCAAAAAAAATTTGTCGACCAATCTAAAGAGCTATCAGAGCTACTACCAATAATCGAATGCTTTGAAAAAATAAAAAAAAAACAAAACGATATTGTCAATACACAGGAACTAATTAACGATCCAGATCCGAATATAAAACAATTAGGCGAAGAAGAATTATCAAAAATCAAAATTGAATTAGTTGAATTAGAAACCAATCTGAAAAAACTGCTTGTTTCAGCGGATCCAGACGATCAAGCAAATATCTTTCTAGAAATAAGAGCAGGTACTGGAGGTGACGAAGCAGCCTTGTTCGCCAGTGAACTGTTACGAATGTATTTAAAATTTGCTGAAAAGCAAAATTGGAATGTGGAAATCATATCAAAAAGTGAAGCTGAAATAGGGGGACTGAAAGAAACAGTTTGTAAGATTTCAGGAAGTGAAGTGTACTCAAAACTAAAATTCGAGTCTGGAGCTCATCGAGTACAAAGAGTTCCCGAAACAGAATCACAAGGTCGCGTGCATACCTCGGCATGTACAGTTGCCGTTCTTCCCGAGGTATCTGAAGTTAACAAAATAGAAATCAATCAAAGCGACCTTCGAATAGACACTTATCGTGCTTCAGGAGCGGGAGGACAACACGTAAATAAAACTGATTCGGCAATTCGAATAACACACATACCTAGTGGAACGGTTATAGAATGTCAGGATGAACGTTCCCAACATAAAAACAAAGCCAGAGCTCTAAGTCTACTAAATGCAAAACTCTTAGCAAATGAAAAAGAAAAACAAAGAAAAGAACAGGCTAATACTCGAAAATCGTTAGTGGGCAGTGGCGATAGGAGCGAACGAATCCGAACATATAATTTCCCTCAAGGGAGGATGACTGACCACCGGATAAATTTAACTCTTTATAAAATCGAGCAAATTCTGGATGGTGAATTAGACATGATAATAGAACCATTACAAGAAGAACATCAGTTAAACTTAATGGCAAAAATCAGTGATACCGAATTAGCCTAATGAAAACAATTAGAAGCTTAATTAAATATGGTGCATCGAAGCTACCTAATAAAGACTCAGCGCATCTCGATGCTGAACTATTACTATGTCATGCGCTTAATCAAACAAGGGAACAACTCTACTGTGGACTCGATAACTCTACGACAACGAAAGTAAGTCTTGATTTTATAGATCTAATCGAAAGAAGAACAAGTGGTATACCAATAGCTTATTTACTCAATAAAAAGGAATTTCGATCAATAGAGTTTTTTATAGACGAATCAGTTCTTGTGCCTCGTCCTGATACTGAAACATTGGTCGAACTTGTTTTAGAAGAAATAAAGGACGGAGAACAACTCAACATATTGGAGTTGGGGACTGGTTCTGGTGTCATTGCGGCCACCATAGCAAAAGAAAGGCCATCAACATTAGTAGTGGCCACTGAATTAAGTTATAAAGCAATAAAAATAGCGAAAAAAAATATTAAGCATCTTAAATTAAAAAACGTAATTCTTTGTGTCGGGGACTGGTCCGCACCGCTAAAAAACAAAAAAAATTTTGATATTATTGTAAGCAATCCGCCTTACATTAGTCATGGGTTTAAATGTGCGCCGCACGACGGGATTTGTTTTGAGCCTAAAAAAAGTCTTTTTAGCTTGGATGCTGGATTGGCCGATTTAAGAAAAATTATTGCCCAAGCCCCTCATTTATTGGCAAAAGATGGGAAAATTTTTCTAGAACATGGCGCCGGCCAAGCTAATTTAGTTAGGGCTAGTATGAAGAAAAATAATTTTACAAATGTTCAAAGTTATCATGATTTGGGGGGGCTAGAAAGAGTTACCGTTGGTGAACAAATATTTTAAAAAATTAGAAGGATAGAAGTTGAAAGATGAAGAACTATTAAGATACAGCAGGCACATACTATTACCACAAATTGACATTGAGGGCCAAGAGAGGATAAAAAACTCAAAAGCCATCCTAGTTGGTTTAGGAGGGCTTGGTTCGGTGATATCGATGTATTTAGCTTCCTCTGGAGTTGGGGAGATGGTTTTGATAGATCATGACGAGATCGAAATTTCAAATCTGCAACGCCAAATTTTATTCAAGACCGAAAACATCGGAGATAAAAAAGCCTCAGTGGCTAAAAAAGTTCTTCAGAAATTAAATCCACACAGCAAAATAGAAGCTTTTGTAGGAAAAATACAAAATGCAAAATCAAATGCTATAATACAAGATGCCGATATTTATTTAGACGCAAGCGATAACTTCGAAACTAGATTTTTCTTAAATGAATTATCTCTTTTGAATAAAGTTCCTTTAGTCTCAGGGGCAGCAGTTCGTCTCGAGGGCCAAGTAAGTGTTTTCAATCTAAATTCAAGGTCACCATGTTACCAATGCCTTTTTGACTCTTCTGACATTGGGTCTGAACAAAACTGCTCAACGAACGGCGTATTATCCCCTTTGCTGGGAGTAATTGGGAGCATGCAAGCTATTGAGGCGTTAAAAATTATCGGTAATTTTGGCGATAGCTTAGATGGTAGGCTCATGATTTTTGATTCCAAAACAGTTTCTTGGAACAGCCTTAAATTAAAAAAAGACCCCGAATGTGTTATGTGTCAGTCATCAAAAAAGAAATCACAAGCATGATCACCATAGCTACTTGGAATGTTAATTCAGTTAGATCGAGACTTTGTCATATTACGTCGTGGCTAGAGGTAAATGAAGTGGATATACTGTGCTTACAAGAAACTAAAGTTCAAGATTCAGATTTCCCAAAAGAAATATTTTTAAAACTAGGTTTTAAAACGGAATTCTTAGGACAAAAATCTTATAATGGAGTTTGTATACTTTTCAATAAAAAAGCAGAATTATATTGCAAGAATGTGCCCGGGCTCGAAGACGAACAAAAAAGACTAATTGCAATTACTCAAAGTAATTCGTTATTTATAAATATTTATGTGCCAAATGGCTCATCTTTGGGTAGTGAAAAGTTTGAATACAAAATACGTTGGCTAGATGCCTTTACAGAGTGGATTTCAGGCAGATGTAAGGAATTCGACAATATTTTTATACTTGGTGATTTTAATATCGCCCCTTGCGACCTAGACGTTCATGATCCCGAGGAATGGCGGAACAAAATTTTATGCAGTACTGCCGAAAGAGCCTATATTGAAAAACTAAAATCTTTTGGCTTTATCGACCTTTTTAGGTCAGCAAACCAGAATTTAAAGGAATTCAGTTGGTGGGACTATCGTGCGGCTAGCTTTAGGAGGAATAGAGGCCTGAGAATCGACCTAATACTTGCTCTCACAGCCAAGAAAATAGCTCGAAAGTGTTGGATTGATTCAACACCTAGAGGTTGGGAAAAGCCCTCTGACCATACTCCCGTTCTCGCAACAGTGGATCTTTAAAATTTCCGTAAAACTTATCAATCTATATCCAACCAAAGCGCTAATAGCGAGGCAAGTCGGCTTATACCATTTCTATATTTAGCTGAAAAAATAATTACGTTATTTTCACTGTTTTTTCCAATTTCAACAAAATAATCATTTACCATAGAGCAAATCTGAATATTATAATTTTTCTTCGTTTTGTCAGATTTATTTAACAAAACAATCGATGGCAAACAAGCTTCGCTAGACCAGTTTAAAATACTTTTTTCAATATCTGTTAAAGGGTTCCGAATATCCATAATTAAAACTATGCCTCGTAACGATTTTCGATATTGAAGATAAATAGGTAGCTCCCTCTCCCAACGGGATTTAATAGCTTTGGAAACCTTGGCGTAACCAAAACCGGGAACGTCTACCAATCGTTGACCCTTATCTAAGGAAAAGCAGTTAAATTGTTGAGTTCGTCCAGGCGTCCGACTGGTATGAGCTAGCTTCCGTCTTGAACACAAAGAGTTAATTGTAGACGACTTTCCAGTATTAGAACGACCTAAAAAAACTACTTCAGCTCCGCTATCTTCGGGCAACAGGGAGGTGCTGGGGACGCTAATTAAAAATTCGGCTTTTTGAAAATACTTTAAAAAGTTCTGGTCATTATTCATGGTATGACTCGTATTTGGTTAGTGTATGATATGTGTTTTAGTTAAACCAGGAGAAAATTAAAGTTTAGAAGTGTATAATGAAGATGATAAATTACTTTATCGAGAAAAAGATATGAAACGGAGCATAATTTTTTTATTTCTTTTAATAAGCCATTCAATTTCAGGGTTTGGTATTGAAGATAAGGCGGCTGTATGTACTGCATGTCATGGTGCTGATGGAAATAGCGTGAACCCTATCTGGCCAAACTTGGCGGGTCAAGGAGTCGAGTATACTTTTCAGCAGTTAAGTGCGTTTAAATCAAAAGCAAGAAACAACGCGATTATGTGGCCTATAGCCAATTCGCTATCTGAAAAGGATATGTGGGAACTTGCAGACTATTATTCAAAAATGCCTCTTAAAATCCAGCCAGTTGCTACAATCAATGTTTCTGGCGAAAAACTCTATAAGGGAGGAAATCCGGAGAAAGGAGTTCCCGCTTGTATGTCTTGCCATGGACCAAATGGAGCAGGCAACGGTCCGGCAAAATATCCCGCTTTGAGAGGGCAACACGCAATGTACACTGCGTCACAACTAAATGGATATAAAAGTGGAATTAGGAAACATTATATGATGAACTCCATTTCAAATATGCTTTCAGAGTCCGAAATCAAAGATGTTTCAGAATACATTTCTTCACTTTACTAATCTTACTAAATGAATAAAATTTTTCGCTCCATAGCATTCTTAATGATGATTCTACTAGCATCCGCAGGGAAGGCTGCGACCGATTTCACGGAAGGAGTTCACTACCAAAAGCTAGGCACTAGTATAAAAAATCTATCAGACAGCAAGAAAGTTGAAATAGTGGAATTGTTTTGGTACGGGTGCCCCCATTGCTTTGAATTTGAGCCTATATTGAAAGAATGGATCTTTGAAAACAAGACAAAGGTTAACTTAATCCAAGTGCCCGCGGTTTTTTCAAAAAATTGGATTCCCCATGCTAAAGCTTTTTATTCAGCTTACAATATCGGTCACTTCGATACTTTACATCAAAATTTGTTTAAAGCAATTCACATTGACAGAAAAAAAATCTATACGAAAAGTAGGCTTTCAAAATTTGCCGCAGAGATTGGAATACCCGAAGAAGAATTTAAAAAATCTTATGGTTCTTTCAAAACCGAAATGCAAGTGAAAAAGGCAATGACGATTACTAAAAGCTCTGGTATACAAGGAGTTCCCGCGATTGTGGTTGGAGGTGTGTATGTTAGCTCGCCTCGAATGGCGGGAAGTTACGGGAAATTAATAGAAATCATTGATTTTTTACACAAAAAAGTTTCTGAGAAATAATTTTTCAAAGTTTAGTTTGTAACCTTTTTGTAATAAAAACCAACTATCCTATAGTTGTATTTTTTTTATTTGCTATCAAAAAGGGTTCATTATATGAAAAGATTAAAGATTGTTGGTGCTCTTATATTGGGCTTTCTCTCATCGGGAAGCTATGCTTTAGAGGTTGATTCAAATATAGAGAACTATGAAAAAATTGACGGAATCTCAGGCAACCTATCTAGTGTTGGTTCCGATACTCTAGCCAATCTTATGACGCTCTGGGCCGAGTCGTTCAGAAAATTCTATCCTAGCGTAAACGTACAAATACAAGCGGCTGGTTCGTCAACTGCTCCTCCTGCTCTAATTGAGGGGACCTCTAATTTTGGACCAATGAGTCGGAAAATGAAATCAAAAGAATCTGAGGCATTCGAAGCTAAGTATGGATATAAAGCAACACCGATTCCTGTAGCAATTGATGCCCTCGCAGTATTTGTTAACAAAGACAATCCCATAGAGGGTCTGGATATAAAACAAGTAGACGCTATTTTTTCTGCAACAAGAAAATGTGGGGGTAAGAGCGACATTTTAACCTGGGGTGATGCCGGGGTTAAAGG
>MDSZ01149002.1_pt1 | contig 11126 bp, 10 predicted proteins | sample 811201 | NCBI WGS metagenome assembly MDSZ01 (sample SAMN05326647, study PRJNA326480) | marine metagenome | isolation source: seawater | place: Indian Ocean: North | collected 2010 | reverse complement strand
TTTCTTATTTTGTAAAATTGATCATATGTAAAAGAAAATTTTTTCAATCTTTTAATTGATTTTTTATCGTAATTTTTACTCAAAAACTTATTAACTTGATAAGTTTGAAATTTTACAGCATTAGCCCCAGCTTCTTTTGCTTTATCAACTAACTTTAAAGCAGTATCTATGTTACCTTCATGATTATTACCTACCTCAGCAACAATAAAAGTTTTATTTTTTTTTAAAAATTTCATTTAATTTGAATGATAATGATATATTGATCTTTTAGAAGATAATTGAAGACCAATTTTTTTATAGAATTTTCTTGAAGCATAATTGCTAAATATTGTACCTGCTTGAACTAAATTTTTTTTTTTAAAAAGATTTTTCTGTGCAAAAAGTATCATTTTTAAAGCAACATTTTTTCTTTTGTACTTGTTTAAAACAGCTATCAGGTCTATAATCATGGTATTCTTTTTCTTAATTACTAATAAAAATCCAGATATTTTCGATTTATATTTATTAATTATTAAAAGATCACCTCTTTTATTTTTAAAATAATTTTTCACCCAATATTCTTTAATTTTACTAGATATTTTTGGGCCTATTTTACTATCTATACTAAACCTGTTAAGTTTAAGTTGATTCTTTGCAATTTTAATAACCTTTTTAATATCTTTCTTTTTGGCTAGCTCACAATTTAATTCACTAATTTTAGATTTTACATTTCCTTTAAAAACCAATTCATAATCAATAAATTTAAATTCAATTTTTTTTTTTATTTTCTTTATTTTCTTCAAATCTTCCAAATTTTTCGTCTTTAAAGTTAAGAAAATACTTTTTTTTTTATCTATGTCTTTAAAATTGTTTTTAAGACTATTCAGTGTATAACAATTTTTTTTAAAAATTCTGCTTAAAAAAAAATCTTTTTTAAGGATATCATTCATTCATTTTATATTTTTGATATAGACCTTTGTACCATTTAATGTATTCTTTAAAACCTTTTTCAAGGTTCCAACTAGGATTATAACCGAGAATCGATTTGGCTTTTTCAATAGATAAGGTTCCTCTAAGAGGCATCAATTTATCTCTTTTTTGATATTTTATTTTTAAATTGTCAAAATATTTCTTTGTAATTTCTAAAAGTTCATTAATTGATCTTGCATTTCCAAAAGTAAGATTAAAAATTTGATTGTTAGCTTTTTCATTGAAAATACTAAGTGTAATTCCTTGAACTAAATCTTTTATATATGTAAAATCAAGTTTTTCTTGTCCATCGCCATTGATAACAATTTCTTTTTCACTAAGCGCATTTTCAACAAAAATTTGGCTTACTCTTCTGCTAATGCATCTTTCGCCGTAAAGAGCCGAAGGTCGGATTATTACATATGGTAGATCAAAAACTTGGTTATAAGCTTTTACTATTAATTCTCCAGAATATTTTAAAGTACCATATATACCTAATGGATCACAAACTTCATTTTCATCAACTTTACTTTTTTTAAAATTTCCATAAACCATACTTGACGATATATAGACGAATCTTTTTAAATTGATTTTATTTTTTTTTTGAAATTCATTAAGACATTCTAGAATATTTACAGTTGTATCTATTGAACCTTCCTTAGTTTCTTTTGCATTTAAATTGTCAATTTTAGCTAGTGGTACTGCTGCTGTGTGAAAAATATATTTTGGATTTGATTTTGTTAAAATATTTAATACTGTTCTATAATCTTTTGCATCTCCTCTTATTATTTCAACATTCTTAAGATCAGAAAATCTAAATTTTCTGTAATCTTGAAACCCTTGTTTTGTTGGATTTACATATCCAGCAAATACATCTAACAGGATACATTTTTTTACAACTTTTCTTTTTAAAAGCTGTTTTGCAAGATTTGATCCAATGAATCCTAAACCACCTGTTATAAGAGCTGTAGTCATTTTTTTTTATTCTTGTACCACTGATCTACTTTTTTAAACATATATTTTTGTTTAGATTTATCTAATCCTGGATAAATAGGTAATGTAACAATAGTTTTAGATAATTTCTCTGTATTTTTAAGATAGAGAGCATATTTCTTTAAATACCCTTGCTTATGAAGAGGAGGATCAAAGTGAACTGATGCTTCAATATTATTTTTTTTCAAAAAATATACTAGTTCATCTCTATATTTTGCTTTAGTGATAATAGAATACATCTGATATGAGTGTGTAAAATCTTTATTTACTTTTTGTATTTCAAAAATATCAGGGTAATTTTTGAAAAAATTATCATAGTTTTTTGCAATTAATCTCCTTTTAAAATTAAATTTTTCCAATTTTTTTAACTGATTTGAACCAAGAGCAGCCAAATGGTTTGGTAATCTAAAATTGTGACCTGGTAAATCTGATATCCTGTACCAAGGTTTTTTCTTTAAATTTTTGTTTATTCCATGAGCAATTATTCTTTTTATCTTTTCATATTTTGATTTGGAATTAGTTGTAAGCATGCCACCTTCAGTAGTTGTAATATTTTTGGTTGGAAAAAAAGAAAAACATCCAGTTCCAAAAGATCCTGCCTGTTTTTTTTTATATGTGCCTCCTAAACATTCTGCACTATCTTCAATTAATTCAATTTTTTCTTTTTTTAATAATTTCACTATTGGATCCATCTCACACATAAGGCCAGCATAATGAACAACAATTACAGCAATAGTTTTTTTTGTAATTTTTTTTTTAATTTCGTTAGCAGTAATATTTCTTGAATTATAATCAACATCTGCAAAAACAGGTTTATTTCCTGAATTTAAAACTGCGTTAGCCGTAGATACCCATGTCCAGCTTGGTATTATTACCTCACCTTTTTTTTTCAAAACTTTTAAAGAACACTCTAATGCACTTGTACATGAATTCATTGAAATTGCGTACTTGGTTCCTATTTTTTTTTTAAAAGAGGTTTCGAATTTTAAATTATCTGGTCCATGGGTTAACCAACCACTTTTTAGAGAATTAATAATAATACTTAAGTCTTTTTTGTCTAGTTCTGGCTTAGAAAGTGATATTTTCATAAAATAATATATATACATAAATTAATGAAATTTAAAAACAATAAAAAAAAAGTAGATATTGTTGTGCCGTTCTTTAATGAATATAAAAATCTTAAAATTCTCATTCCACAAATTATTAAATCAACCTCAAACTTTAATCAGTTTAGAATAAGATATATTTTTATAAATGATGGGTCTACGGATGATAGTGAAAAAGTTATTAAAAAATATTTAAAATTAAAAAAATTCTTTTTAATAAAAAATAAAAAAAAATTAGGGCAAACTCTTTCATATAAAAAATATTTAGAATTTTTTAAAAGTGATTTTTTTATTAGGATTGACTCTGATAATCAAGACAATCCAATACATTTAAAAAAGATACTCCAACTTTTGATGAAAAATGATTATGATGTGATTTTAGCCAATCGATTAGTTAGGAAGCATCCTATATTAATCGTAATTTTAACTTTTATTTATAATCTAATAACGAGATTATTAATAAAAGTTGATTTGCCTACTTACTCTTCTAGTTTAGTTTCTTACAAAAGGAATTTTATTAAAGCTACAAATTTGAAATATAATGATCATAGATATATGCCTTTGATTGCAATATTTAATGGAGCCAAAAAAGTCCATACTTTTTCTGTAATTCACAGAAAAAGACAGTTTGGAAAATCTAATTATTCCATAATTAAAAAGATTTTTTTTGGTCTACCTGAATTTTTTTATTTTTTTATAAGATTAAAAGCAGGAAGGTTTAAGGGAAATTAAATGTGTGGTTTTTGCGGATTTGTCTCATCCAATAATCAAAAAGATCAAAACATTAGCATCTTAAAAAAGATGAATAACGCCCTTAGTCATAGAGGTCCTGATGATGAAGGATATCATTCCGAAGATAATATTTTTCTGGCTCATAGGAGATTATCAATTCTTGATTTAAGTAAGAGAAGTAGTCAGCCATTTAAGAGTAATGATAAAAACTTGATTTTATTATTTAATGGAGAAATTTATAATTATCTTGAATTAAAAAAAGAACTTAAGGATAAAAATTATAAATTTAATACCACAAGTGATACGGAAGTCTTATTAGCCTGTTATGAAATTTGGGATATCAAAATGCTTAATAAGATAAAAGGAATGTTTTCTTTCTCTATAATTGATTTAAAAAAAAATATTATATTTTCAGCTAGGGACCATTTTGGACAAAAACCTTTTTATTATTATTCAGATAAACAAAACTTTATATTTTCATCTGAGTTAAGATCTTTGTTAAAAAATCCAGAAATTCCAAAAAAATTAGATTACGATAATACGATATCATATTTACATTATGATGCATTTGTTGGAGACACAACTCCAATACAACAATGTAAAAAATTACTACCTTCTGAATATTTAATTTATGACATTAAAAATAAGACTATTACAAAAAATAAATATTGGTCTATTAATTTAAAAAGAAATTTTAATGATGAAAATAAAATTAATTTAAAAATAGACGAATTACTCAAAACTTCAGTCAAACAACATTTAAGATCTGATGTTCCCGTTGCAATTTATTTAAGTGGAGGAATAGATTCTACTTCTTTAGCATCTATAGCAAAAAAAGAACTAAAATTTGATAATTTGACTGCATTTAACCTTAAGTTTAATGACCCAACTTTTGACGAAGATGAAAAAGCTAATTTTTCTTCCGATGTATTAGGTATTAAATTAATTACACATAATGTTTCAAATGATGAAAGTATTAAGAAAAGTTTATTATTGATTGATGAATTAGATGAACCACTTTCTGATCCCGGATATTTAGCAGTTGGAATGATTGCAGAATTTGTAAAAGAAAATAACTTTAAAGTTGTAATTTCTGGAGACGGAGGTGACGAACTATTTGGAGGATATGAACCATTTTTAAAATTGAATTATTATAAGATTATCAAGAAATTTCCTATTTTAAAAAAAATTATAAATATTTTTAACAAAGCAAGTAAGGATAGCTTTGATTATATGGGTTTTAATTATAAATTAAAGGTTTTTGAAAAAGGCCTTTTATCTAATGATGATTTTTATAATTCTAGATGGCTATCTTCTTATCTTGAGGAAGACATTAAAAGATTAATTACTTCTGATATTTTTAAAAAGTCTGTTTTTTCAGAAAAAAAAAGTATTTATTGGTTTATAAAAAAAATTTTTTTAGAGACAAAAATAGAAGATGATAAAGATAAACTTTTTTTACAATTCCAAAGGCATTATCTCCCAAATTTAATATGTAGTCACACTGATAAAGCAAATATGAATTTTTCAATTGAGGCAAGAAGCCCTTTTCTTGATAAAGATTTATTTGATTTTGTTAACAATGTAAAACATGAACTATTATATGAAAATAATAAAGCCAAAAAATATTTAAGAAATTATTTGAAAAAAAATAATTTAAAAAAGATTTATGACTCAAAAAAAAAGGGTTTTACAGTACCAATAGCAAAATGGCTCAAAACAAGCCTTAAATCTGATTTGCTGGAAACACTTAACGAGAAGAATATAAAAAAATTAAACTTTATTAACTATGATTACGTAAAAAAATTAGTAGAAGAGCATATAACTGGAAAACAAAATAATTATAAAAAAATTTGGACTTTATTTGTCTTAATTAAATGGATCAATAAAAATAATATTGAATGTTAAAGAATATAAAAAAAATTTTAGAGAACCCAACGATATTCAATTTGTTTGAACGAATAATGGGAGTTAGTAAACCTAGGAGAAGATTTATTAATGATTATGTTTGTCCAAAAAAAAATGACAAAATTCTAGACCTAGGATGTGGAACTGGAGAATTAACTTTATATTTACCTCCTGATGTAAAATATTTAGGAATTGATAATAATCCAGAGTATATAGAGTCGGCAAAAAAAAAATATTCAAAAAATGGTGAATTTCATTGTTTAGGGGTAGAAGAAAATACCCCATTTATCAAAGAAAATTCTTTTGATTTGGTAATGTCTGCAGGTGTAATTCATCATTTAGATAATGAAGTTGCAAAAAAACTATTAAGGAAAGGATATTTTGCTTTAAAACCAGGAGGAACCTTTATCTCTTTTGATCCAGTATTAGTTAAAAATCAGAATTTCATATCTAGTTTTTTAATTAAAAATGATCGAGGTGAATTTGTTCGATCGAAAGAGGAGTATAATGAATTAATATCCGAAATTTATAAAGAATATAAGACGTTTCACGTAAATAATTTGCATTATTTTCCTTATGATCTTTTTATAATGAAGGCTTACAAAAAGTGATTTTAAAAAATGAAAAAAGAAATAAATTTATTCTTAATTCATTTATTTTCGTTTTAATTTTTTTTTATTTATCTCATGGATTAAATTGGGGATTGCCCTCTAATGAGAGAGTAGCTGGTCTCTTTGGGAATAAAGATGAATTACTTAAAGAGTCAGATGGTCTTGCTAAAGTTTATCAACAAGAAAGAAAAAAAAAAGATAATAAGATTTATATAAAGGACTACAAACAATATGTATCAAGTCAAGCGTATGAAACATCAATTTCTTTAGCGCTTTCTAGATTTTTAGTTGTACCATATGCGGGGGACGATTCACTTATACTTAAAGCCCTAAGAAACCTTGATCCCAAGAGTTATGATTTTGATCCAAATTTTTATATGTATGGAGGTGGTTTTGTATACTCTTCAGCTGTATTATTAGGAGCTTTAGATTTTCTTAATATTATAAAATTGAAAAATAATATTGTATATTATTTAGAAAATCCCTCTGAAATAGGAAATATTTATTTAAGTTTAAGATACTTAGTTCTTTTTTCATTTTTATTAGGTTTTGTAATATTTTTTTACTTTGTGAAAAAATATTTTGGTGAAAAACACGCATATTTATCTTCATTAATTTTATTAATTAATCCAGAAATAATTGCATCCACACATGCAATTGAACCTCATGCGTTTGTTTTCCCAATTTTTATGCTAGGTATAATTTTTGCCCAAAGATATTATCTAAAATCAAAAAATAAATATTTAGTATTATATGCTATTTTTTCTGGTTTATCGATTGGTACTCAAGCAACGTCATTATATATATTATTTCCCTTTTTTTATATTCAATATTTAAACTTTAGAAAAGATGTAGGTTTAAAAAATATTATAATTAATTTTTTAAAATTTTTAATTATATCATTAGTCTCTTTTTTAATTATTAATCCATACTATCTTATAAATTTCTCAGGGATGATAAGTGATTTGTTAGTAGGTTTTAACAATTTGTTGTCAACTAAAGAGACAAACGCAACTATTTTTTCTGAATTTAGAGCACCTTTTCAAATATCTTTATTTTTAACTGTCTTATTTATTTTCTCAGTATTTTATTATTTTGCTTTTATTTCAAATAAGAACAATAATTTATTAATTTTTATAATTGTTCCAGCTATTTTGATTTACGTTACATTAGGAGGTATAATGCAATATATTTTTTCCTCTTTAGCCATTTTCTCGATATTAAGTTCTTTAATGATCTTTAATTTAATTAATAGAATAAATAGTTTTCAAATAAAATTTTCAATTATCTTCTTAGTAATTTCACTAATGATTATTTCACCACTAAGTAGGTCATTATATTATTTTGTAAATTATGGTTATGACAATAGACTTATAAGCGCTATCTGGATCAATGAAAATATAGAAACGAATAAAAAAATTTCATTAAGATACCCCCCAACCAACTGGGATTCCGTTCCTTTTGATTTCAGAAAGTATATTATTTTAAATAAAAAAAATAGTTTGGATGCTGATTATGTTTTATTAGTTAATGAAGAATTGAATCCTAAATTTGAAGATCAATTCACGTTATTGAAGAAGTTTCCACCAAAAAGTGTTTTAGGTTATAGATCTTCTTTAAAGGGTGAAGTTCATGCAATTTATGCAAAATATATAAGTATTTACAAAAAAAAATAATGTACTAAATAATTATATAAACGTGTACATTATTTTTTTTAAAACTACTATTTGTAAAGGACTTAAGTTTTAATGAAAAAAAAAATAAAAAAAGCATTAATTTTTGGTATTACTGGACAAGACGGAGCGTATCTTGCTAGATTTTTACTTAAAAAAAATTATGTAGTCCATGGTGTAAAAAGAAGAAGCTCTTCATTTAATACAATGAGAATTGATGAATTGTATGAAAATTACCACGAAAATGTAAGAAGTAAAAAATTTTTTTTACATTACGGAGATATAACCGACTCTCTTTCAGTACTTAAAATTATTTCTGAAGTAAAGCCTGATGAAATTTATAATCTAGCTGCTCAATCACATGTTGCAGTTTCTTTTGAACTACCTGAGTATACCTCAAATGCAGATGGTTTAGGTACTCTAAGAATATTAGAAGCGATAATAAAACTAAAGCTGAAATCAAGATTTTATCAAGCTGGCACATCTGAGATGTATGGAAAAGTAGCAAAAAAAATTCAAAATGAAAAAACACCATTTCATCCTAGAAGTCCTTATGGATCTGCTAAAGTTTATTCATTTTGGATAACTAAAAATTACAGAGAAGCTTACGGATTATTTGCCTCTAATGGTATTTTATTTAATCATGAAAGTCCTTTAAGGGGAGAAACCTTTGTAACAAAAAAATGTATACAAGCTTTGTGTAAAATAAAAAATACGGGTAATGGAAAGTTGGTTTTAGGAAACTTGTATGCAAAAAGAGATTGGGGTCATGCAAAAGATTATGTCGAAGGAATGTGGAAAATAATTAATTATAAAAAACCAGACGATTTTGTTTTGGCTACTGGGCAACAATATTCAGTAAAAGAATTTATAAACATGACATGCAAACAACTAAAACTTCAAATTTTTTGGAAAGGTAAAGGACTGAACGAAAAGGCTTTTTTACGAAATACTGGAGTATGTATAATTGAATGTAATAAGAAATATTTAAGACCTAATGAAGTTGATACATTATTAGGAGATTATTCTAAAGCAAAGAGATTGCTAAAATGGACTCCAAAAATAAACATACAAACTTTAATTAAAGAAATGATAGATTATGAAATGTATAATTCTTAGAATTTTATAATTATAAATTTTTTATCGTTTAAATATTTTTATTTTGTTTTTATGAAAATTGATAAAAAAAATATTAAAATTTATCTAGCAGGTCATACAGGAATGGTAGGTTCTGCAATTTTAAGAATTTTAAAAAAAAAAAAATATAAACGGATTTATTTTAAAAATAGTAAAAAACTCAATTTAATCGATCAAAAAAAAACTTATGATTATCTCTTAAAAATAAAACCTGATGTCGTAATCATAGCAGCTGCCAAGGTCGGAGGTATATTTGCAAACATGAGTCAAAAAGCAAATTTTTTATACGAAAATATGATGATTCAAAATAATATAATTCATTCAGCTTATCGAGTAGGTGTAAAAAAACTTATTCTTTTGGGATCAAGTTGTATCTATCCTAAATTTTCGAAACAACCAATAAAAGAAAAATATTTGTTAACTTCAAGTTTAGAGGAAACAAACGATGCTTATGCAATTGCTAAAATATCTGGAGTCAAAATGTGTGAAAATTATAGTAAACAATATAATTTAAATTATATAAGTTTAATGCCCACAAACCTTTACGGTCCAGGTGACAACTATAATTCTAAATATTCACATTTTTTCCCTGCTTTGATAAAAAAAGTACATTTGGCTGTTAAAAACAATAAAAAAGAAATTACTTTGTGGGGAAATGGAAAACCAAAAAGAGAATTAATGTATGTTGATGATTTAGCTAATGCTTGTGAATTTTTTGTCAAAAAGAATTGCAAACAATCAATTATTAACATTGGAACTGGTAAAGAAAAAAAGGTAATTGATTATGCTAAATTTATATTAAAAAAACTTAATTATAAATTAAAGATAAAATTTGATAAAAACAAACCAAATGGAACACCTAGAAAATTACTAGATTCTAGTCTCGCAAGATCATATGGCTGGAAACCTAAATTTGATTTAGATAAAGGATTTAAACTTACTTATAAAAATTTTATTGAGAAAGAGAATAAAAATAATTATCTAAAATGAAAAATTTAATTATTGTTACTGGCGGATGTGGCTTTGTTGGTACAAATTTAATTGAGTGTTTAATAAAAAAAACAAAATATAATATTATTAGTTTAGATAATTATTCATCTGGATCAAAAAAAAATCATCAAAAAAGTAAAAGAATAAGATACATTAATTCTCATACCAAGGATATTTCTAGGGTTCTTGAAAAATATAAAAAAAAAATTAACGCAATATTTCATTTTGGCGAATTTTCGAGAATCTATCAAAGTTTTAAATATATGAATAAGTGCATACAATCAAATTCAATCGGCACAACTGCAGTATTTGATTTTTGTTTAAGAAATAAAATAAAATTAATTTATTCAGCAACATCAGCATCTCTTGGAAACAGAGGCAAAGATAAAAATCTTTCTCCGTATGCTTTTACAAAATCTAAAAATTTAGAATACCTTGAAAACTTAAAAAAATGGTTTAATTTTAAATATGAAGTAATTTTTTTTTATAATGTGTATGGCCCAAGACAGATATTAAAAGGTAATATGGCAACGGTAGTAGGAATTTTTGAATATCATTACAAATTTAACAAACCTTTGCCTGTTGTTAAACCTGGTACTCAATCAAGAAGATTTACTCATATTCAAGATACTATTGATATTTGTTATAAAGCATGGAAATTAAATAGGAATCGCTATTATAGCATTTCGAATAAAGAGAGTTACTCAATTATTAATTTGGCAAAGTTATTTAATCATAAAATTATATTTTTACCTCCTAGAAAGGGTGAGAGATATGCCTCAGCTTTAGCTGGAATGAGCTTAACTAATAAGGTTCATAAAAATTTTGGAAAAATTAAAATAAAAAAATACGTAGAAGAGTTTATAATTAAAAACAAAAAATAGTGCTTTTCTAGAGGTATTAAGTGTATTTACATTTAAAATTTTTAGAGTATAAATTCCAAGCCGGTGATTATTGCGAGAGTGTTATACCCGATCCCATTCCGAACTCGGAAGTCAAGCCTTTCTGCGCCGATGGTACTTTGTCTT
>MDSZ01158802.1_pt1 | contig 11127 bp, 7 predicted proteins | sample 811201 | NCBI WGS metagenome assembly MDSZ01 (sample SAMN05326647, study PRJNA326480) | marine metagenome | isolation source: seawater | place: Indian Ocean: North | collected 2010 | reverse complement strand
TTTCTTTCGGTATTCCCGAGTGAATAGATGCCTGTCTTGCTGGATTTTGTCCTGCACCGCCTGTTAAAACCTGACCAAAAATTACCTCATCAATATCTTGCTTGCTTAACTTGGACCTTTTTATAGACTCAGTTAAAACTGCTGAGCCAAGTTCAAAACTAGGTACATTTTTTAAACTTTTATTAAGAGACCCTACAGCAGTTCTCGTAGCAGAGGTTATTACCACATTTTTCATAAATTCAAATTTATATGTTTATTTCTGGTTTTCAATTAAATTTTCTTTACGTGTTAAGCCAATTAAAATACCAAGAATCAAAAATAAATAAGTAGCATTTCCGGTGGTAAAAAAACTACCTGTACTCTTAATTGGAAAAATTTCCACAATAAATAAAAATATAAAAGGGATAATATAATTATTTTGGGCTAAATTTGAATTTGTAAAATATTTTTTAAAAAAAGTAATATATAAAGTTATTGTAAAAATTAATAGTATCAAAACAAATCCAACCAAACCAGTTTCTGTTAAAATCTCAAGGTAATAATTATGAGGATGCATGTTGCATATAAATTTTTGTGATTTTTCTATATTAGCTCTTTTATGGCAATAATATCTAAAATTTTTAATTCCACCGCCAATATATTTATTAATAAGCCAGGTATCATAAAAAGTAGAAAACTCTTTTAAATACTGAGGGTAGGCGTTTTTTTCTAAATCTTTATTAATAATGATACTTACCATTTTAGAGGTTTGACCATAAAAGCTAAGAAAGTTATCTCGTACAAATTTATTAAAATTAAAAACTAAAAAAAAGGTGAGAGAAAAAATAATTATAAATGGAAAAAAAAATTTTCTAGTTTGCTTTTGAAATAATATCACGAGACAAAGTGCTAAAATAAACATTATTAAAGGCATTCTATTTCCGGAAAGAATAATACCTATAAAAAAGATTAGAAATAAAAAAGGAATAATTATTTTAAAATTTACTTTTAAATTTTTAAAGAATAGTGGAAGAACAAAGAAAGTAAAAAGAGAAAATCTCTGAACGAAACCACCGGCAATTAATTCATCCCCAAAAGGGCCAGATAATTTCCTTCCAGTTGCAACATATCCAAAAATATCTTTACCATTTAAAAATTGATAAAAAATATCAAAGCAAACAAACAAAGATGCGACTGCGCTAAAAATAAAAAATAATTTTAAATCAATAATTTCTTTTTCAATCAAAAATCTAAGTACAAAATAGATAAATAGATATTTAAAAAAAAGAAGCGATTTGATTATAGTAAGAAAGTATTCATCAGTTGAAATTTTCAAATATGGTTCCCAGGTTTTGATAATAGGATACAAATGAAAATTATTTATTATCCCTGTAATTAAAACTAGAAGAAAAAAAGAAATCATTATTTTATCTAAAAGATGGATCTTTATTTTAAAAATTTCTTTACCGAATATGAGAAGAGGTATCAAAATAAGCAGAAAAGTATTAATACTAATGAGCATATTTCCAGCCATAAAACTAAAAGGCATCACACCTACCAATAAGCTAAGAAATTGTTTATTATTTATATTAGAAACTAAAACCATTTTTAAAAAAGTAAGAATTTAACTTATACATGAATTATTTCGTTTAAAAAAACAGTATTTTTTGTAAAATTTTAAATTATATTTTATATGAAAAAATTTTAAAGATTAACAGCGCCTGTAGCTCAACTGGATAGAGCGCTTGGCTACGGACCAGGAGGTTCTGGGTTCAAATCCTAGCAGGCGCACCAAATGATGATTAAAAAAGAAAACTTTTTTACAATCTATAATCTCCTAATCATAAGTTTGATAGTCAGATCTTTATTTGTTTTTTTTTATAGCGATAACACATTAGAAAATGAGTGGGGTATTATTTTACATAACTTTGAAGTTTCAGGAACATTTGGATTAAATGTTGTAGTTAATGAATTTATTGCCGTTCCTGACTTGGCAAAAGCTGGCGATGTGGTTCTTCCAACAGTTTTTATGCCTCCGTTATATTTTTATTTCATTTATATATTGAAATTTTTAACAAATGATTTTTTCAATTTAGTTAATTTAGTAATATTTTCTCAGGTGCTTATAAACACAGTTTCAATTTATTTTTTCTATAAAATCCTTCATATTTTCGAAAAAAATAAATTTAAAACATTATTTGTAACTACTTTGTTCGCTTTTTTCCCAATAAATATTTATGCGGTATCACAAATTTCATCCATTACACTTCAAATATTCCTAATTGTCTTATTTTTATATTTTTTATTGATCTTTAATTTAAGAAACAAAATTAGATTTCTCTTTCTCTTTTCAATTGTCTCTGGCTTTTTAATTTTAATTAGAGGGGAATTCCTAATTTTTTACTTATTTACAGTATTATATTTTTTTATATATTTAAAAAAAAAATACCTTAAAGCAGTAATTGTTCTTTTAGTAACATTTTTAATTATATCACCTTATTTATTGAGAAATTATCAAATTTTTGATCAATTCGTTTTGACAAAATCTTTCGGGTATAATCTGTTAAAGGGAAATAATCCTACAAAAATTGTTGAAGGAAATGCAACTTTTGTTGAAAATGAGTACGATGTTGAAAGTTTAAAAATAAAAACGGATGTTTATTATGAAATTAATTTAGATAATTTTTACAAAGAAAAAGCTTTAGAGTTTATTAAGAATGAACCTTTGAATTATTTAAAGCTTTATTTTTTAAAGCTTTTATCCTTTTTATTTTTTGATATTAATTCGACTTATCCAAATTACTTTAATTTTTTTCATATTTTTCCAAAATTATTGATATCAATAGCAAGTTTTTTTGGAGGAATAATGTCAATTAACAAAAAAGGATTTTTTCAATTTCTAGCAATTTATTATTTTTTGAACGCAATATTATTTTCTGCATTCTTTATTTTACCAAGATACAGTTTGATCTACCTTCCAGTACAACTTTTAATTTCAATTGAATTTTTTAAATATTTAAGAAGAAAATTGATAAATTAATTGTTTTATAATTTTCTGTGTTGAGTACTTTTGTCTCCAGAGAGGGTAATCTTTTTTAAATTTTTTCATGCTAGAAACGTACCATATATGATCGCCAATTCTATTTTCCTTAAGAATTTTTTTCTTAATTTTAATATTAGTAATTTTTTCAACTAAATTTAATGCCTCAATAATTGAACAATTTGAGTATCTTCCGCCACCAGTGTTGTATACTACTCCCTTTTTAGGATTTTTATAAAATTGCCAAAAACACTCAACTAGATCTTCACTATGGATATTATCTCTGACCTGCTTACCTTTGTAACCAATTAGAGTATACTGTTTCTTCTGAAGAGATGCTTTGACCAAATAAGATAAAAATCCATGTAATTTTGCACCAGAATGATTTGGTCCAGTTATACAGCCAGCTCGAAAACATGCGGTCTTAAGACCTACATTTTTCCCGTACTCTTGAACTATAAGGTCTGCATAGGCCTTTGAAGCCCCAAAAAAACTGTGCGTGCAATTATCGATTGCCATTGTTTCATCAATCCCAGCACTAAATTTATGTTTAGATTTAATTTCCCAACGAGTTTTTTTTTCAATCAAGGGTAAAAAATTAGGATTGTCGCCATAAACTTTATTTGTAGACATGAAAATAAATGGGGTTTTTGGACAATAAATTTTTGTTAATTCCAATAAATTGAGAGTACCTTTAGCATTAATATCAAAATCAACAAAAGGTTTATTTTTTGCCCAGTCGTGAGATGGCTGCGCAGCTGCATGAATAATTATTTTAATATTTTTTTTGTATTTATGGAAAATATTTTTTAAAGATTTATAATTTCTTATATCAACATTAAAATGTTTGTAATTTTTTACTTTTTTTATTAATTTGTTTCTTACCCAAGAAATATCTCCGTCTTTTCCGAAAAAAAACTTCCTTATATTGTTATCAATACCTAAAATTTTAAATTTCTTTTTTGAAAAAAATAAAGATGATTCTGATCCTACTAAACCACAAGATCCAGTTATCAAAGCTATTTTCATTAAAAATAATCCTTTAAGTTTTTTTCTTTTTTCAGCCAAATATAAATATCATCCAAAATTTCATCAATAGATTTTCGTGGTTTCCATTTATACTTTTTGTATATCTTTTTATTATCTGTAACAAAATAAGGTATATCGTAGATAGATGTTTTAGTTATTTTCTTGAAAGGTATTTTATTTTTCGTCAATTTCTCACACCTCACCGTTAAATCTCTTAACGAAATTGCATTTTTAATTCCACCACCAATATTAAAAGTGTCGTTATGTATCTTTTTTAATTTTCTTATTTGTAATGAAATAATGTTACAAACATCATCTATATGAATTAAATCTCTAATTTGATGCCCGCGACCCCCAAATCCAATATATTTTAGTTTACGATTAAAAAAATGTTTAGCAACCCAAAGCGAGGCGAAGCCTTGGTCCTCCTTGCCGAATTGCCAAGGACCAGCGATTACACCAAATCTATTTATAATATACTTTAAATTTCTATTATAAAAAATTTCTTTAATTAGTTTTTCTGATGCTAATTTAGTAAATCCATATAATGAACTGGGGTCAGAGGTTTCAAAATTTTCATTAATTGTTTTTTTAATATTCAAAGGTTTGTAAATTTTTGATTTTTTTAATATTTCTCTCAACTTTTTTATAGAATACACTCTGCTTGAGGAAAGAAAGATCAAATTTGATCTATCTTTAATACACTTTTTTAAAATATTGAAAGTGCCGATTAAATTAGTATCAAAAACTCTGTTTGGATCTTTCGATGAGGCATTTATCGCTGGCTCAGCACAACAATCTATAATTAGATCAAATTTTTTTTTAATTTTTTTGAGTTTATAATTTTTTGATAAATCAATATTAAAATTAAGGATTTTTAATTTTTTTAATCTTTTTTGATTTTGCCGAGATCCTTTTCGAATCAAACTATCCAGAGTGTAAATTTTTGATTTTTTAAATTTTTCTTTTAGATAAATTGCTAAATTTGAGCCTACAAAGCCACACCCCCCTGTAATTAGTATTTTCATAAACCAATAAATATCTTATTAATTTTTATAAAGAAATAAATTTATTATAATTATGTTGTCGATAATCATACCAGCTAGAGATGAATCAGAAAATTTAGAGCAAATTTTGAATTATTTTTCTGAGGGATTAAAAACTATTGATTATGAGGTTATTTTAATAAACGATTTTAGTGGTGATGATACTTTTGAAAAAGCAAGTAAGTTATTCGAAGGAAAACAAAATTTTAAGATATTTAACAACAAAAGAAAAGGTTTAGGTGGAGCAATTAATTTGGGTATAGAAAAATGTTCGGGAACAAAAGTATCAATTATGATGGCAGATTTGTCTGACGATGTTGAAGATTTAAAAAGGTATAATAATTTAATTGATCAAAAAAACCTAGATGCAGTACTAGGTTCACGATTTTCTAAAGGTTCGAGAGTAATAGATTATCCTTTTCAAAAATTAATATTAAACAGAATTTTTAATTTTTTTGTAAGTATAATTTTTTGGAATAATTACAACGATTATACAAATGCTTTTAAAATTTATAAAACTGATGTTCTAAAAAATCTTTTACCTCTAGTTTCTGAAAGTTTTAATATTTTTTTAGAAATACCTTTAAAAATAATTTCAAGAAATTATAGTTACGAAATTATTGAAATAAATTGGAATGGTAGAAAAAAGGGTAAAGCAAAGTTTAAAATAAAAGAATTGAGGTCAAAATACCTATTTACATTAATGTATTGTTTTTTTGAAAAAATACTCTTAAATATAAAGAAATGAAAAAGTTATTAAATATTTCACTCAAAAATGCTGTAGTTCTATTTTTTATTCTTGTTTTAGTTATTTTGATGATCCTTACAATTCTTTTATAAGTAAGATATTACAAGTATTATTAAGCCGATTAAAAGCCTATATATAATAAAAATGTTTAAGCTAAATTTTTGTATATAGCTCAAGAAAAATTTTATTGTAATCAGTGAAAATATAAAAGATAAGAAGATCGAGAGTATATTAAACTGCGATAAAATTATATTTTCTTCAAATATTAAATTTTGAATACCGTATATTGAAACTGCGCCTAAAGTTGGTATTGATAATAAGAAAGATATTTTTGCAGCATCATATCTGTTAAATTTAAGAAATCTCGCAGTTGTTATCGTTATACCAGATCTACTTACACCCGGTATTAGTGACAAAACCTGAAAAACTCCAATAATAATTGCAGATTTATAATTTAAATTTTCGTTTAGTTTATTAATCAGTTTGCATTTATCACTGATGAGAAGAAGAATTCCAAATAACAATGTAGTCCAGCCAATTAATTTTAAGTTTCTTAATTCCTCAATTAAACTGGTTTTAACTAATAAATATCCTACTAGCATTACTGGCACTGAGGAGACAATGATTTTAAAAAAAAGTTGCTTATTTTTAATGAAATTTTTTAAATCTTTGTGAAAAAAAGTTACTACTGCAATAAAAGAACCTATGTGTAAACTAACGTCAATTGACAGATCTTTTTCTTGAAAGTTTGATAATTCAGAAAATATAATTAAATGCGACGATGAGCTAATAGGTAAAAATTCAGTTATACCCTGAATCAGTGATAAAAATAAAATTTCAATCATTAATTGATAATTAAAACTGAAGGGTGTTTTTTTAATGTCATTAATGAATGCATATCAGGTATGCAATAAATTGCTTTAAAAATATGAGTTTTCCTTAAAATAGGTAATAGTCATTGACCTTTAATTTCTGTAAGTTTGTTAATTTTTTTAATAATTTGACCCACTTATGAAAAAAAAAAATGTTGCAATTTGTTGACTTAAATCAAGAGACTCCTGTTAAACGGAGCACAAATAAAAGAAAGGGTGATTTCAACGAAATATATAATGAATACATCACAGAAAAAGCAAGCGAGCAATCTAGCAGATGCTCTCAATGCGGGGTACCATTCTGTCAGATTCATTGTCCTTTAAGTAACAATATTCCAGACTGGTTAAAATTAACTGCTGAAGGAAGGTTAAAGGAAGCTTATGAAATTTCACAAAGCACAAATAATATGCCAGAGGTATGTGGTAGAATTTGTCCGCAAGATAGATTATGTGAGGGAAACTGCGTTATCGAACAATCAGGACATGGCACAGTTACTATTGGATCTATAGAAAAATACATAAATGATACTGCCTGGGACAAAGGTTGGGTCAAACCCGTCAAAGTAAATAAAGAGTTAAAACAATCGATCGGCATTATTGGCGCTGGGCCCGCAGGTATGGCGTGTGCAGAAGAGTTAAGAAAATCAGGCTATCAAGTAACAATATATGACAGGTATGATAGACCAGGTGGACTTTTAATTTACGGAATACCCAATTTTAAACTTGAGAAATTTGTTGTAGAAAGAAGGACCCAACTTTTAAAAGACAGTGGTATAAAATTTGTTCAGAATTTTGAAGTTGGAAAAGATACTTCTCTGTATGGTCTTAAAGAAAAACACGATGCAATTCTAATTGCTACTGGAGTTTACAAAGCAAGAGAAATAGACATTCCTGGACATAATTTAAAAAATATTTTTCCTGCAATGGAATTTTTAACAGCTTCTAATAGAAAAGGATTAGGTGATAAAGTTGAATTATTTGATAACGGTACTCTAAACGCTGAAGGAAAAGATGTTGTAGTTATTGGAGGAGGAGATACAGCTATGGATTGCGTGAGAACATCTGTAAGACAAAAAGCTAAATCAGTAAAATGTTTATATCGTAGGGATAGAGAGAACATGCCAGGCTCAGCAAGAGAAGTTGGTAATGCCATAGAGGAAGGCGTTGAATTTATTTGGTTAACAAGTCCTAAAAGTTTTATAGGTAACTCGAAAGTTGAAGCTGTTGAAGTAAATAAAATGAAACTTGGCGAACCAGATTCTACAGGCAGAAGACGACCAGTAATTGAAAATGGATCAGAGTACAAAATTAAAGCTGACCTTGTAATTAAATCGTTAGGTTTCGATCCAGAAAATCTACCTAAACTATTCAACGCTGATGAGCTAGTTGTTTCACAGTGGGGAACAATTAAGATCGATCTAAAAACAATGCAAACTAATCTTGACGGTGTATTTGCAGCTGGAGACATTGTAAGAGGTGCCTCGTTAGTTGTATGGGCTATCAGGGACGGCAGGGACGCAGCCGAACAAATTGAAAAATATTTAAAGACAAAAACTAATAAAGAAAAATCTACAAAAGCTGCATAAATGAAAATATATAAAAAAAATAAATTGCTTCTAGAAAAATCTCACAATTATTGTCCAGAAATGGAACACGATGCTTGCGGGGTAGGACTTATAGCTTCAACTGACGGAAAAAAATCAAGGAAGGTAGTCGAGTACGGCATCGAAGCCTTAAAAGCAATTTGGCATAGAGGAGCGGTTGATGCAGACGGTAAATCGGGGGATGGAGCTGGTATACAGATTGAGATAGCTCCAGATTTTTTTAAAGAAAAAATTTTAGCTACAGGTCATACACCTGATGATGACAAAAGAATTTGTGTTGGTATGGTTTTTTTACCTAGAACTGATTATGCTGAACAAGAGAAATGTAGAGAGATTATCGAGTCCGCTCTACTCGAAGGTAATTATTATATCTACGGATGGCGACAAGTTCCAATAAATCCAAGCGTTTTAGGAAGGACAGCGGATCAAAGCAGGCCAGAGATAGCTCAGGTAATGTTTAAAAAAAATGAAAATTTAAAAACAAATGATCTCGAAAGAGATTTATTTGAAACAAGAAAAAAAATAGAAAAAATTGCTAGAGATAGCCAGTTAAAAGAATTTTATATTTGCTCATTCAGCTCAAGATCAATCGTTTATAAAGGTATGTTTTTAGCAGAGATGCTTTCAGAATTTTACCCTGATTTAAATGATAGTAAATTAACATCCAGATTTGCAGTATTTCACCAAAGGTACTCTACTAATACCTTTCCAAGCTGGGACTTAGCACAGCCTTTTAGAACGCTAGCTCATAACGGAGAAATAAATACATTAAAAGGAAATATTAATTGGATGAAAATACATGAGCAAGATATGTCTAGTCCATTATTTAAAGATGTAAAAAATCTAAAGCCAGTAATTAGAAGTTCTTCTGACTCTGGTGCCCTTGATAATGTATTTGAGTTATTAGTACACTCTGGAAAATTAGCTCCTTTAATTAAGCTAATGATGATACCTGACGCATGGTCGAAAAGAAGTAAAACCGTTCCAAAAAATCATCAAGATCTATTCAACTTTTTGAATAGCACAATTGAACCATGGGACGGACCTGCAGCTATCTGCGCTACAGATGCTAAATGGGTTTTAGCTTCTTCCGATAGGAACGGACTAAGACCTTTAAGATATACGATAACATCAGACAATTTATTTTTTGCAGGTTCTGAAACTGGTATGATTAAAATTCCGGAGGAAAAAATTATAGAGAAAGGTAAGCTAGGTCCAGGTCAGATAATCGCTATAGATTTAAAAAAAGGGAAATTATATAAAGACAAAGCAATAAAAGATTTATTAGCTAAAGACTATAAAAAATATAATAAACAAATAATTGACTTAGAAAAGAAAATTTCTAACGAAAACGAAAAACCTAATTTTACTGGAGAAGATTTAAGGAAGAGACAGTACTTATCGGGATTAAGTATAGAGGATTTAGAGTTAATTCTTCATCCAATGGCTGAGGAAGGAAAAGAAGCCTCTGGCTCAATGGGAGATGACACGCCTGTTGCTGTCTTGTCTAGTCATTTTAGACCAGTTTCACATTATTTCAGACAAAATTTTAGCCAAGTAACAAATCCTCCAATTGACTCTTTAAGGGAAAATAAAGTGATGAGTTTAAAAACAAGATTTGGAAACCTAGGGAATATTTTAGATTTTGATAATTTAACCGAGGAAAATATTTATGTTTTGGATAGTCCTATTTTAACTAATTCACAATTTAAGAAATTTAAAAAATTTTTTTCAAAAAAAACAAAAGTAATTGATTGTACATTTGATATTTCTTCTTCTTTAAAAGAGAGAATAGAAGCAATCAGAGAGGAAGCAGAAACTTCAGTAAGAGAGGGAAGCACATGTCTTATTTTATCTGATAGAAATATAAGTAATCAAAAAGCAACTATTCCAAGTATATTAGTTGTTGGTGCAGTGCATTCTTATTTAGTCAAGCAGGGCCTAAGAGGATATTGCTCGCTAAACGTAGAATGCTCAGATGCTTTAGATACACACTCTTTTGCTGTACTAATCGGAGTCGGTGCTACAACTGTTAATCCCTATTTAGCTATCGACAGCATCTATCAAAGGTTTGAAAAGAAATTATTTGGTAAATCTGACTTTGAAAGCTGTGTAGTTAAATTTAAAAAATCTATTGATGCTGGGTTGTTAAAGATTATGTCTAAGATGGGAATTTCTGTAATTAGCTCGTATAGGGGAGGATGTAATTTCGAGGCTGTTGGCCTAAGTAGAGCTATTGTATCTGACTATTTTCCTGGAATGTCATCAAGGATTTCAGGAATAGGTGTTATCGGGATTGAGAAAAAGATAAAAGAACTACATGCTAAATTTAATACAAAAAATGTATTTACTTTACCTATAGGAGGTCTTTATAGATATAGAAAAAGCGGCGAAGATCACCAATACCAAGGAAGACTAATTCATTTGCTTCAAAGCGCCGTAGGAAGCGGTTCTTATGAGCAATATAAGAAGTATTCTACCGGTATACATAATTTACCGCCAATCAATATCAGAGATTTACTAGAATTTAAAAAATCTAGGAAGGAGATTAGTGTTAATGAAGTCGAACCTTTAGAAAATATATTGAAAAGGTTTGGAAGTGGAAGTATGTCACACGGAGCTTTATCTGCTGAAGCTCATGAAACACTAGCTACTGGAATGAATAGAATCAAGGGTGCTTCATGTAGCGGCGAAGGTGGTGAAGATGCTAAAAGATTTAAAGTTCTTTCTAATGGTGACAGTGCCAATTCCAGAGTAAAACAAATAGCCTCTGCGAGATTTGGTGTGACCGTAGATTATCTTAATAATG
>MDSZ01074858.1_pt1 | contig 11128 bp, 10 predicted proteins | sample 811201 | NCBI WGS metagenome assembly MDSZ01 (sample SAMN05326647, study PRJNA326480) | marine metagenome | isolation source: seawater | place: Indian Ocean: North | collected 2010 | reverse complement strand
GATTCCACCTAGCATAGCACTACTAGTATGATTTTCATTGTGATGATTTGTGTGAATTTCAGTCTGGGATTGTAAAATATTAACAGCTTGTTCTATTACGCCATTATTCATATTAATTGAATACAAGATACCGTTTCCTCTTCCTGATAGGTAAACATTACTATATTTTTTTGAAATTGAAACTCCATGAGATGTAGAAAACTCTAAACCAGTGCTTGTCCATTTATGAGTAAAATTTGAATTATCAAATGATAAACAAGCTATTCCAGATGAGCCCGTAAAACCATTATCTCCTGCAAGTGAAATAAAAATATCACCATTATTTTCGTTAATGGCCATATGCCAAGGAGATGAATACCACTCAAAATCATATTGAGAAATAATTTGCAGGTCATCTTCGTTTAAAACTAAAACCATTCCATTTATATTTTCTTCTGTTTGTCCATTATAATATTTACCAGCAGAGCAAGTTATAAAAATTTTTTGATTAAAGTATTTTAAATGAATTGGTTTATAATAGTTAATTTCCACTTCTGGTGGTACTGGATTTGGATTATTGGGGTCAACAATAAATGTTTCATTTAGTATATTACCAGTTTGTGTATCAATTTTATAGATCCAATCTGATGTATTACTTGCAACATATAGAAAATCACCACTATCTGAAATATCTATACCATGTGGCGAAGGTGCAGGTAATTCAAATTCCTTGTACTTCGTAAAAGTTTTATTTCCATAATCTAAAACCTGAATTGTATTTGATGCTCCGCCAACCATTCCCATCATACCGTTCATCGGCATCATTCTAGAAATATACAATTTGTTATCATTTGAATCGTGAGTCATGAGAGCTGGTGAATCTCCTACAAATATGGAATCTAATAATGTATTATTTTCTAAAGAATACATCATTACCATACCTGAATTTATCAATGAAACAAACCATATACTGTCTTGCTCATCAATTACTATGTAATGAGGAGTATCCATAATATTTTCCGTAAAATTAACGGAAATTATATTTTGGGTGGTATTAATTTCACCATCAACAACATTCAATATATTAACTTGGTCATACCCTTGCGCAGAGACATATATTTTTTCATCAGAAAAAAAACACTCCCCTTCAGTATCAGCATACTGATTATAATTAAATGCCAACGGATTTAAACAACCAACTGTTGAGTTATTTAAAGGAGTTTTATCACAAGAATGAAATAAGAATAATAATAATAAAATAGTTACAAATTGTTTTATGAACTGCTTCATGTTGTAATTTCCTAATTAGAAGAATAATATTTTAATAATTAAACATCTTCTTCGCATCAAGTAAGCCATAAATTAATTTATCAATATCTTTTTGATCATTATACAAATAAAAACTTACCCTTAATGTAGCTGCTACATTTAATTTGTTCATTATTGGTTGCGCACAATGATGACCAGCTCTAACTGCAACATTATTTTCATCCAATATTTGTGCTAAATCATGAGGATGGACACCTTCTAACTCAAAGCTGATAACAGATCCTCTTTTCTTTGGACTTCCAAAAATTTTTAGACCGTCTACAGATTGAAATTTATCTTTTAAGTATTTTGAAATAATATTTTCATGTTTTTGTATATTTCTCATTCCATAATTATTTAAGTATGTAATTGCTGTACCTAATCCAATAACCTGGGCTATATTAGGAGTACCAGCCTCAAATTTCCATGGCAACTCGTTCCATGTAGACTTTTCCATGGTTACTTGTTCAATCATATCACCACCTGACATATAGGGAGGCATTTTATCTAGAATATCTGTTTTACCGACAAGTATACCAACACCAGTAGGTCCCAGCATTTTATGCCCTGAAAATACGATAAAATCTGACTTTAAATTTTTCATATCAATTTTCATATGTGGAACACTTTGAGCTGCATCCAAAATAACAAATGCACCATATGATTTAGCGACTTCTGCTATTTTATTTATTGGATTGATTGTTCCAAAAACATTTGACTGGTGTATTAAAGATACGATTTTTGTTTTTTCATTTATCAAACTATCTAAATCGCTTAAATCTAAATCTCCACTAGAATTTATGGGGATATATTTAAGTTTTGCTTTAAATTTTTTACATGTGATTTGCCATGGAACAATATTAGAATGATGTTCCATTTCTGTTATTAAAATTTCATCATTTTCTTTAAGACATAATTCAGATAACGAACTAGCGAGTAAGTTTATGGATTCAGTTGTGCCTTTTGTGAATATTGTAGTGTATGTTTGATCACAACTTATGAAATCTAATATTTTTTGTCTGACAGACTCATATTCTAGAGTTGCTTTTTCACCAATATTATATATACCTCTGTGAACATTTGCATTATATTCCTTATAATATTCATTCAATTTTTTAATTACTTGTAATGGTGTTTGAGTAGTCGATGCATTATCCAAAAAAGATAACGTTGGATTTGATTTAAAAATTGGAAAATCATCTTTAACATTGTTAAATATTTCCATAGCTTACAACATACCTAATTGAAGCTTTGCTGCTTCTGACATCATATCCTTGTTCCATTGCGGTTCCCATACAATATCAACTCCAACCTCTGTAACACCTGGAACAGTACTTACTTTATATTTTACATCACTGGCTATGGATGGGCCCATACCGCATCCAGGAGCAGTTAATGTCATTTTTATCTCGACTCTATTACCAACTGGTTCCAGGGTTGATATCTTTAAATCATAAACTAAACCAAGCTCAACGATATTTACAGGTATCTCAGGATCGAAACAGGATTTCATTTTTTCCCATATCAAAGACTCATCAACTTCCTGTTTTGAATGATGCTCTAAGTCAGATATTACTTCTTCTGTTGGAGTAAATCCGATGGCATCAGCATCTTTTCCTCTTATCTTAACTAGATTTCCATTTAATAAAAGTGTATAATTATCACCTAAAGATTGTGTTATAGTCACAATTTCACCTTTAATGAGCTTGATTTTATCACCGGATGGTATTAGTTCAGCATCGCAATCTCGATTTAACCTGATTGGTTCATTATTTCCTATCATTTATATTTAATCTCTGTATTCACTATTTCAGTATTAGTTTTATAAAAAGTCTGATGCATTGTATGCCATGCTAAGAGCGCACATTTAACTCTTGCTGGATACTTGTATATACCACTTAGAACTGTAAGTTTCATTGGCAGTTCTTCTGATACTTCCCCACTCTTTGCCATTTCCCTAAATTTATTAAAAACTAAATTTGCTTCACTAATCGTTTTACCAATTAAGGTCTCGGTCATTATTGACGCAGAGGCTTTTGAAATAGCACAACCAGAACCAATAAATGTCAAATTAGTGATAGTATCTTTTTTTAACTTGATAAATATTTCTAACTGATCACCACACAATGGATTATGACCATGTTTGTGAAAATCAAAATCTTCAAGTTTTTTAAAATTTCTTGGACTTTGATTATGATCTAAAATTAATTGCTGATATAATTCACGTAAGTCGTTCATTTATTATTTCCAACTATATTTTCTATCTTTGTTTCTGCATACTCAATTATTGCTTTAATTTTTATTTTGTCTATAATTTCACCCGCAAAACCCTTGACTAATATTTTCATAGCATCAACCTCTGAAATCCCTCTAGATCTCATGTAAAATAAAGCATCATCATCTATTTGTCCGATGGTTGATCCATGTGTACACTTTACATCATCTGCATAAATTTCTAATTGTGGATTACTTTTTATTCGTGCATTTTTAGATAACAATAGATTCCTATTAATCTGCTGGGAATTTATCATCTGAGCGTTTTTTTCAACAACAACAATTCCATTAAAGATACCAGAGGACTCATCAGTTAAAATACCCTTAAAAGTTTCAGAACTATAGGTTTTTGGATGTGAATGAACTATTTTAGTGTGGATATCTCTATGTGATTTTTTATCGGAAATGTATAATCCCGAGATCTCAGCCTGAGCTCCCTCTTCAGTTAAATCACAATGTATTTCATTTACATTTCTAAAACCTGATAAAGATAGAATGTTACTATTGAACGTGCTGTTCTTACCTTGAATTACACCATACGTATAGAACAACCAATTTTCATTATTGCCATTTTGAATACAATAATGATCTAAATGACAATTTTGACCTAGATTATATTCTATTACTGAATTTTTGTACGAATTTTCTATTGAATTAATGTAGGATTCTATAACTGTAAGTTGGGAATTTTTTTTACAATTAAAGATAATTCTTGCTGTTTCTTTCTTTGACTTTTGTTCGTAACATAAATGAATGGGTTTTTTTATTACTTGATTTTCTTTTGTGGTAATAATAATAAAATATTTAGTGTCCAAAGCGTTTTTTTCTTCAAAATAATATTTAGCATTTTTTAATGTATTTATATATTTACCTAAATCTTCAATTGAGCTTAACTGTTCTCTGCTATATTTTTTAACATCTATATCTTTTGGTATGGAATTTTTATTAATAATCTCACCATTATGAACTTTAATATTAATTGCCCCGTCTATGTGTGGTCTATTTATCGAGTTTGATATTACTTTAGAATCATCAAAAAAATCTATCTTCTGAAGATCCTTTATGGGAGAGAAACGCCACCTTTCATTCATAAAATTAAAGTCTTTTCCTAAGATAGTTTTATTTTTCATCGATTTTACAGAGAATGTAGTATGGTTAATTAAATTTTATTTTGTGGAAAGATTTTTATTTTCAAGCCAAGAATAACCTTTTTCTTCCAATTTGATCGCTAATGTTTTATCTCCAGTTTTGACAATTCTACCCCCCATCAAAACGTGAACAAAGTCTGGCTCTAAATAATTTAACATTCTTTGGTAGTGTGTAATTAGGATAAATGATCGTTTTTTATTCCTATACTCATTGACTCCCTTTGCAACTATTTTCAATGCATCGATATCTAATCCAGAATCTGTTTCATCCAAAATACTTAGTTTAGGCTTCAATGTGATCATTTGAAGTATTTCATTTCGTTTCTTTTCTCCACCAGAAAAACCATCATTAACAGGCCTATGTATAAAGGATTCATCTAAACCAACAGCTCTCAGTTTAGACTTTATTTCATCTAAGAACTCAATAGAATCTAATTCTTTTTTTCCATTATATTTATTCTGTGAATTTAGGGCTTCTTTGAGAAAATACATATTGTTAACACCTGGAATTGCTACAGGATATTGAAATGACATAAATATTCCATTGCATGCTCTATCTTCTGGTGCGCTATCATTTATAATTTTGTTTTCAAAGAGTATCTCTCCCGAGTCTACTTGAAATTTTTCCTTACCAGTCAATACACTGCCAAGAGTGCTCTTACCTGCTCCATTAGGCCCCATGACAACATGAAGTTCTCCTGGATTTACATTTAAATTGACACCTTTTAAAATTTGTTTATTCTCAACCGATGAAAACAAGTTTTTAATTTCTAACATTATCTATCCTACGCTACCTTCCAAGCTAATTTCGAGTAATTTCTGTGCTTCCACTGCAAACTCCATAGGTAACTCCCTAAAAACTTCTTTACAAAATCCATTCACAATCATGGATATTGCATCTTCAGTGGAAATACCTCTTTGATTGCAATAAAACAATTGATCTTCTCCAATGTTGGATGTAGTTGCCTCGTGTTCCATTTTTGCAGTTGAATTTCTGACATCAATATATGGAAATGTATGGGCTCCACACCTATCACCAATTAAAATTGAATCACACTGTGAAAAATTTCTTGAATTTGTAGCTTTTTTATTAATTCGAACTTGTCCTCTATATGTTTGCTGTCCGTGTCCAGCCGATATACCCTTGGAAATAATAGTACTATTTGTATTCTCACCTATATGTATCATTTTGGTACCTGTATCTGCTTGTTGCCTGTTATTCGTCAGAGCAACAGAATAGAATTCTCCTTTAGAACCGTGTCCTTTTAAAATACAACTAGGATATTTCCAAGTGATGGCAGATCCTGTTTCTACCTGAGTCCATGATATTTTTGAATTAGCTCCTTCACACAAACCTCTTTTAGTCACAAAATTATATATTCCGCCAACTCCGTTTTTATCACCAGGATACCAATTTTGAACGGTAGAATATTTTATCTCTGCTCTATCTAACGCTATCAACTCTACTACTGCTGCGTGAAGCTGATTTTCATCTCTTCTTGGTGCCGTACAACCCTCAAGATAACTAACGTACGAATCTTCATCTGCAATCAGTAAAGTTCTTTCAAATTGACCAGTATTTGAGGCATTTATCCTAAAGTAAGTGGATAGTTCCATTGGACAACGAGTACCTTTTGGAATATAGCAGAAAGATCCATCACTAAAAACTGCAGAATTAAGTGCTGCAAAATAATTATCCGTGTAGGGAATAACAGTACCAATATATTTTTTAACTAGATCAGGATATTCTTGCACTGCTTCAGAAAAGGAACAAAATATTATACCTTGTTTCTTGAGGTCCTCCTTAAACGTTGTTGCAACAGATACACTATCAAATACAGCATCGACAGCAACGCCTGCTAACATTTTTTGTTCTTGTATCGGAATTCCTAATTTATTGTATGTATCTAATAATTCAGGGTCAACTTCATCAAGGCTTTTAAGTTTCTTTTTTGGAGCAGCAAAATAACTAATATCATCATAATTTATCTTAGGATAATCAACTTTTGCCCATTTAGGCTCGGTCATCTTAAGCCAATGCCTGTAGGCTTTCAAACGCCATTGATAGAGCCAATCTGGTTCATTTTTCTTATCCGAGATTATTTTAATTACCTGTTCATTTAAACCAGGAGGGATTTTTTCTTGTTCAATATCAGTGACAAAACCATATTTATAATCTTGATTAATTGATTCTGTGATTACTTTTTCAGTCATGAGATTTTAGATTTATATTTTATGCAGAAAAACTTGTACCACATCCGCAAGTCCTTGATGCGTTTGGATTATTTATTTTAAATCCTCCTGTAAGCATGTCATCTGAGTAATCAACTTCTGTTCCTTTTAAGTATAACCAACTTTTAAGGTCACAGTATATCTTCACTCCCTGACTTTCATATACTTTGTCGAATTCGCCTTGCTTATCATCGAAGGACATGTTATACGTCATACCAGAACATCCACCTCCAACGACAGACATTCTTAAAGCATGATTTGGTTTTCCTTCAGACTTCATTACGGCTTTAAGCCTAATTGCAGCTTTTGGTGCAATTGATATAATTTCGCTATTTTCCATTAGGATATCCTATATCTTGTGAAAATTAAAATTATTATATGTTTAAATTTAAAAATTCACCACAAAATAGAACAAGATAATTACAACTTGTTAAACTTACTCAATTTTTAGGTAATATAATATTTAATATTGACTTAATTGTGTAAAATGTAGAGTTTAAATTTGGTTCATGAATTTTCAATAATTTTTTTATTGATTTGATTTTTTTTAGATATTTTTTGATTGAATATCTCCCCCCTAAAGAGGAGGATACTTTGTGCCAAATCACCGCAGTTGGAATAAAAACAGATTTTATTTCATGTTTTTTAGCCCGCAAACATAAATCAACATCTTCTGCATACATATTAAATCTGGAATCAAATCCAGATAGTTTTTGGAAATTCTCAGTAGAAATCAACAAACAACAACCAGTAACATAATTAGTATATTCCTCTTTGATTGATATTCTATCATCTTTTTTACCCAAATTCTTATGAAAAATAAACCCTTTCTTTAAATCAACTATTCCACCTCCATACCAAATTATTTTTGATGGATATTCAAAAAATATTTTAGGACCATATATATTATTTTCACCGTATTTATCAATAGCTACCCTAAAATTCGTAATTAAGTCGTGCGAAACAACAACATCATTATTTAAAAAACAAACAAAATCGCAGTCATCTTTTATATGCTCAAACCCAATGTTATTACCAAGAGAATAACCGTAGTTTTTATTAAGTTCTAAATATTCAAAATCGGGAAACTTAATTTTTAAATAATCAGTTGGTTTAATCTTTGAATTATTGTCTACAACTAAAACGTTAAAATTATCGTCCTCTATTTTTTCTAAACTATCAAGACATTTTATCGTATCCTCTCCTCCATTCCAATCTAAAACAATAATTGTTATTTTATACATCACAAAGACTCGATATATTTAAACATATCATTCACAAAAGTATTCCATGAAAATCTTTCTTTGTAAGAATTAATAAAATTAGACATGTACTCTAACTTTCTATCGTTTAATGAGCTATTTATTTGATCTGTCAAACTATCGATATTATCTGGCTCTACAATATTACCACTTTTATCAATCTCGACTATTTCTGGTAAACCACCAACATTAGTAACTATAACCGGTTTATTAAAATGGTATGCAATCTGAACAATTCCGCTTTGAGATGCAGAACGATACGGTAAAACAACTAAATCACAAGATGAAAAAAATAATGAGATTTCATCATCTGGTATAAATTTATTTTGCCAATCAAATACGTCGTTTATCTTTAGCTTATTTATTAATTTATTCAGTTTTTCCGGAGGATCATATGATTCGCCTACAGCAAGAACAAAGAAATCATCCCGAATAGTTTTTAATTTTTTTACAGATCTAATTAATACATCTAAACCTTTATATTCTCTTACAAGTCCAAAATAAAGAATGATATATTTTTTATTTAATTTTAATTTGCTTCTACATATAAATTTATCAAGTGATTTACCGTATTTTGTATATAGTGGATGAAATAACTTTTTGACGGATATGTATGGGTATAATTTTTTTATATCATCACTTACTTTTTTTGATTGAACAATATTTCCGTGCATCTCATGAATAAATAATTTTGTAAAAAATCGATCATAAAATTGTGATTCATGTGGAATAAAATTATCAAACAAGGAAACTAATTTCACTTGCGGATTTTTCCACTTGATCACTCTTGAAATAGTTACTAACATTGGTGCGAAAAAGGGATTCCAATATCTTAGGATAACTAATTTAAATTTATTACTTTTAATATTGCTACCAACTCTTACCCATGATATAGGATTAACTGAATCTAAACACTCAATTGATTCAGTCATATATTCTTTTGGTTCGAGATACTGAGTTTTTCCCGGAAATAAAAAGTCAGGATATTGTCTTGTGAAATTATAACAACTTACACTATGTTTATCTTTAGTCAATTCTCGTATAAGTTGAGACGTATGGGCAGCTATACCTCCCCTATACGGAGGTGCTACACTTATTATGGCTATCCGCAATTATTACTTACCTTTAGATATAATTTCTAAAACTCTATTTTTATTTTGTCCTACCAATCTGACAATTATATCTCCCAGTAAACCAATAGAAAAAAATTGAACTGATAGTATTATGAGTAATATTCCCAGGAAAAATAGTGGTCTGTCTCCAATCCATATACCATTAAACCAACCGTATGTGAGATATGTTAAAATAAAAGATCCCATTGAAAACATTATTAATCCTAATTTACCAAAAAAATGAAGAGGTCTTCTTAAATAGTTACCAAGGAATAGAACAGTCAAAAGATCAAAAAAACCATGAAAATACCTCTCGCTCCCGTATTTTGACTTACCAAATTTTCTTTTTCTATGATTAACAGGAATCTCGGTGATACTAAACCCCATCTGCTTGGCTATGGCTGGTATATATCTGTGGAGGCCACCATAGAGTTCAATAGATTTTACAACCTCTCTTTTATAAGCTTTCAATCCACAGTTAAAATCATGAATTTTTACACCTGTAAAAAAACAGGTAATTTTATTAAATATTTTTGATGGTATTTTTTTTTCAAGTGGATCATTTCTATTTTTTTTCCATCCCGAAACCATATCCCATCCTTCTTCTAATTTGTTGATTAGATTTGTAATTTCATGAGGGTCATCCTGTAAATCAGCGTCCATAGTAATAACATATTCACCTTTAGAAAGAAGGAAAGCCTCTGACAAGGCATCAGCTTTTCCATAGTTTTTTGAAAATCTTATAAGTTTCACCTTATGATTTACATCTATTAATTCTTCTATGATCTGATGTGAATTATCTGTACTTCCATCATCGATGAAAATAATTTCATATTCAAATTTATCTTCAATTGAGTAAATAATTTCAGCATATAAATCTTTTAAAGATTCAGATTCATTAAAAACAGGGACGATTACAGAAATATTCTTATTCATAGATTAGATCTTTCATGACACCCTCAAAAATATTATTTTGAGGATTTAACTCTAAAATTTTTTTATAAATATTTTTTGCCGCACTTATATTATTGAGCTTTAAATAGACATGTAATAAGTGCTCCAAAATTACCTCATTATTTTCATCAATTTCTAAACTTCTGGTTATGTAATTTAATGCCTCTTCGTATTTATTCAGCTTAAAATAAATCCACCCTATCGTATCTAAAAAAGCAGCATTATTTGGGTTTAATTTTATCGCTTTTTTTGCCAAATCTAAAGCAAATATTAAATTTGAATTTGGACGTTCAGATAAACTGTAGGCATAATTATTTAAAGCAGTTGAATTTGTACTATCTTGGTTTATTAAATCTGTAAATATACTATCAGATAATTCATATTCAAACAAGGATTCACTTAAAGTACTAACAATGTGTTTTAGTTCAATATTCTGATTATCTAAGTTTAAAGTCTCAAGATACCATTGCAAAGCGTCTTCACTGCGTCCCTCAACGAAATAAATATCTCCCATCATAAAAGATAATAATTTATTATTATTTTTATAAAACTGATTTGCGATAATAGACTTTGCAAAATCTAAATTATTTAACTCATTTGCTACTCTAACAAATCTTTCTAGCAAATTGTATTCTATAAAACCCTTATTTATTATATTTTTCATTAGCTTAAGAGCATAATAATAATCCATTTTATTTATGGCATTTTCTACCATCAAAAGTTGAATTTCCTTGGTTTTACCGTGATTCTGAATGAATATATCAATATATTTATCAATATAATTTTCAAGATCATAATCAATCGCAATTCTTATGAGTTTTAGTAAAGTATTTTCATTTTCAGATAATTTGTATGCTTT
>MDSZ01231785.1_pt1 | contig 11130 bp, 7 predicted proteins | sample 811201 | NCBI WGS metagenome assembly MDSZ01 (sample SAMN05326647, study PRJNA326480) | marine metagenome | isolation source: seawater | place: Indian Ocean: North | collected 2010 | reverse complement strand
CTTACTTAATGGATTAAGTAAGAAAAAAGGACAGTCCTATTTTGATGATTATGTAGGATGGACAATTAACGCATCTAAATGTTTGGGATTAAAGGTAATAAATGCTGGTGGATCAGAATTCTTTAAAAATGGAGGAGAATCAGAATCTTTTTCACTGGATGACATAGTCCCTGCTTATGGCGTTTCGTCAAGACAAATATTAGAAACTTTAAATGTTGCAAATGAAAATTTAAAAATACCTCATCCTGTTCATGTTCATTGTAATAACCTTGGAATGGCAGGCAATATAAAATCGATTATTGATACAATTAATGGTGCTCAAGGTAGAAGAATGCATTTAGCTCATATTCAATTTTATGGTTACGACAATAAAGGTAAAAAGAAATTTTCCTCGGGAGCAGCTCAACTTGCAGAATCTGTTAACAAAAATAAGAATATTACTGTTGATGTTGGCCAAATTATGTTTGAACCAACTGTTACTATATCTTCTGATATATGGAAGCAAAATTTAGCTAAATCTCATGCCAATCCAAATAAATGGATAATTTCTGAAGTTGAAGATGGAGGAGGGGGCGTCGTTCCCTATGAATATAAAAATAAAAATTATATAAATTCTCTACAATGGGCCATTGGCTTAGAATTATTTTTAATGATAAAAGATCCCTGGAGAGTTTTTTTAACAACAGATCACCCCAATGGTGCACCTTTTACGAGTTATCCAAAATTAATAAGATTATTAATGGATTTGGAATACAGAAATCAAGAAATACAGACAATTCATCCAGAAGCAAGAGAAATTTCTGATTTAAAATTTTTAAAAAGAACCTACTCACTTTATGAAATTGCAATAATGACGAGGGCAGCACCTGCACGTATACTTGGTTTAAGTGATAGAGGATCATTAAAACCAGGTAAAATAGCTGATATCTCAATATACGATCAAAATCAATCAATTGATAAAATGTTTAGTAAGGCAAAATATGTATTTAAAAATGGAAAAGAAGTAATAAAAGACGGCAAAATCCTAAACATTGTTAAAGGTTCAACACAAAGCCTAATACTCAATTACGATAAAAAAATAAGAAAAGATATTAAGAAATGGTTTGATAAATTTTACTCTTTAGAACTTGATACTTTTGAAGTTGATGAAAACTTTTTTGGAAATGATAATTTTAAGTATATAAGAAAATATTAATTTTTATCTAACAGTCTATAGAAAAAAGGAGTTAGAAAAAGAGTTAGAAAGATTGAGAAAATTATTCCAGAAATAAGAACAATTCCTATAGTTAACCTAGATTCATAGCCGGCACCTGATCCAACAACAAGAGGTATAATTCCGACCACTGTTGATATGCCAGTCATTACAACTGGACGAAACCTTTTTCGACATGCTTCTATTATAGAGTCATAAGAGTTTGATCCTTTTAACTTTAGTTGTCTTGCAAATTCTACAATTAATATTCCATTTTTTGCTGATATTCCCATCAGAATAATCACTCCTATTTGGCTAAAAATATTTAATGAGTTATTAAAAATAAAAATTGCTAACAATGGAGAGACTAGTGTTATTGGAACTGATAACATTATGATAAATGGAAATTTAAAACTCTCAAATTGGGCACATAAAACTAAATAGACGAACAATAATGATACAAAAAAAAGAAAATAGAATTGATTTCTAGATTTTTTATACTCCTTACTTTGCCCTTTAAAATCAATCTTATATTCTCCTGTTAGTTTCTGATAGGATATGTCTTCAAGATAACTAATTGCTTCTCCAAGTGAAAATCCTTTTTTTAAACCAGCACTAAGTGTGATTGACCTCATTTTGTTATATCTGTTTAATTCTTTTGCTTCGGCAACCTCATTAAAATCTATTAAATTATCAAGCCTAACAAAATTTCCACTTTCTGATTTAACTTGAAATGCACCTATATCTTTTATATTTACCCTATTATCTTTTTTAGACTGAAGTATTACATAATATTCTTCTCCTTTTTCTAAAAAAGTATTTACTTTTCTTCCCGCTAAAAGTATTTCAAGTGTCCTACCAATTTCAGAATTTGAGATTTGAAGATCAGAGGCTTTATCTTTATCAATGTTAATTTTAATTTGGGGTCTATTTTTTTTATAATCAATTCTAGCAAATAAGAAATTATCATTTTTTTTAATTTCATTTAAAACTATTTGCATATTTTCATATATTTTATCATAGTTATCACCAGAAATTACATATTGAAGTTCCTGGCCGGATCTTCTTTGACCAAGGCTTCTGGGAGGAAAAATAATTGTTTTTGAGTCAGTTATAGTGGATGAGGTATTTCTAAAATCGTCAATAATTTCCCAAATACTTCTTCTGTTATCCCAGTGATTTAATACTATTATTCCAAGTCCATCACTAAAGTTTTCTGTTCCTGAAAAACTTCTCGGCACTCTTAAAAGGATTCTTTTTGCCTCATTATTTTTATTAATTTCCAAAAGCTTTTCCTCAAGCTTCAACATTTGATTAACAGTATTGTCAAATGTACTTCCTTCTGGAGACTCCATTACCATAATAAAAACACCTCTATCTTCTCTAGGAGCTAACTCTTTTGAATTATTTAAAAAAAGTAATATTATTGAAATCAGTATTGAAATTATAATGAAGAAATAGAGAATTTTTTTTCTTATTAAGAACTTTAAAGTTTTTATATATAAATCCTCAAAAAAATTTGAATTTACACTCACTTTTGGTTTTAAAATATTAGCGCACAACATTGGTGTTAATGTTAAAGAGATCACAGTTGAAAAAAAAACTGCTCCGACAATTGTAATAGCTAGTTCTTCTAGGAATTTAGCAGTATCTCCGTCTAAAAAAATTACAGGAATAAAAATACTTATCAAAACAATTGAAGTTGAAATTATTGCAAAAAACACTTCTTTTGATCCTGTGATTGCCGATTGTAATCTTGATTTTCCAGATTCCATTTTCTTATGAATGTTTTCTAACATGACAATGGAATCATCAATTACTAACCCAGTACACAAAACTAATGCAAGTAATGTAATTAAATTTAAAGAGTAATTAAAAAAATTTAAAAAAATAAAAGTTGATAATATAGAAATAGGAACAGTAATTATTGGAATTAAAGTACTTTTTAAATTCTTAAGAAAAAGTAAAATTATTATTGTTACAAATAATACGGCAAAACATAAAGTGAATATAACTTCCTGTAGTGCTTCAGAAACAAAAAGTGAAGTATCATAACTTTGATATATTTTTATATTTTTAGGTAAATCACTTTGAATTTTTATGAATTCTTCTTTCACAGCATTAGTAACATCTAAGAGGTTGGCAGAAGTTTGTTTTAAAATCCCTAGACCAATCATTTCTTCAGCATTTCCTCTAAAGATCTGCCTTGTTTCTTCGGGACCAATTTCAACCTTGGCAATATCTTTTAGTCTTACAAAAGAAAGATTGTCGCCTTTTTTTATAATTAAGTTTTCAAAGTCAGCAACTGATTTTAAACCACTTTCAAGTTTAACTGTGAAATCTCTGAGTTTTGATTCTAATCTACCTGTAGGAATTTCAATATTTTCTTTCAATAATTTTTCTTCTACATCTGTAACTGATATTTTGTACTGAGCAAGAAGAATAGGATCTAACCAAACTCTTAAAGATTTTTTCTTACTTCCAGATATTCTTACTTTTGCTACACCAGGAATAACTGATAGTCTATCAACTAAATATCTTTCAGCGTAATCAGTTAATTGAAGTTGATTAATATCATCAGAAGTAAGATTCAACCACATTATTGCATCCGAATCTGAATCAATTTTAGAAATTTCTGGGGGATCAGAATCTTTTGGTAAATTTCCTAAAACTCTTGAAACAGCATCTCTTACGTCGTTAGCAGCTTCATTGATATCTTTATTAGTAATAAATTCAATTGTAATTTTCGACCTTCCATCTCTGCTTACTGAAGAAATAGATTCTATCCCATCTATACCACTTATTTGTCCTTCTATAATTTCTGTAATTTTTGTCTCAACAATTGCTGAAGCTGCACCAGGATAAAGAGTATCGATTGTTATTTGTGATCTTTCAATATCTGGAAATTGTCTCAAAGGTAAATTATTAAGTGATAAAATACCTAAAATTATTAAAAAAACTGAAAGAACAGAGCAAAATACTGGTTTTTTGATAAAAAATTCTGATAAATTCATTTAACTTTGACAACAGATCCCATATTGATTTTATTAATACCTTCATATACCACTAAATCTTCGACTGAAATTCCTTTAGTAACTTCAACCATTCCATTATTTCTTAAACCAATTTCAACTCTTTTTAAATTTATAATATTTTTTTTATCAACAGTGTAAACATATGAGATATCATCTTTATTGAATACTGCTCCTTCACTGACTACTAGTGCGTTCTTTTTATCCAATATAATTTTTAATGTAACCATCATTCCAGGTTTAATATTATTTTTTAAATTTTCAATCTTTCCAATAATTCTAAATGTTCTGGTGGTTTCATTTACAAGAGGTTCAATGACATAAATCATTCCTTTAGTTTTAATTGTATTTTTTAAATTAACCTTTACTTCAAAGTTGGTTTTATTATCAATTTTTCCTGAAAAAATTTCTGGTACGTAAGCCTCAATTTTTAGTTTCTTTAAGTCATATAGATTTGTAATTATATCTCCAGGTTTAACTAATGCTCCTTCACTAAAATTTCTTGAGCTTGTGAAACCGTTAAAGGGTGCTTTAATTTTTAAATCTTCTATTTTTGCTTCAATTTCTTGAACTTTAGCTGACAGCTTTTTTTTTAACATCAATCTATTATCTAATATTGATTGAGAAATATTTCCCTTTTCAGATAATTTTAAGGCTCTTTCATAATTAATTTTAGCCTCTTCAAACTCAGCCTTTACTTGTTTATAAATTGCTTGTTCTTCGTCATCTTGTAATTCAACTAAAAGTTGATTTTTTTTTGCAAACTTTCCTTCCTCAAATAAAATTTTTTTTATTTTTTCTGAAACAACAGTTGTGATTTGAACGCTCTCATTTGCTAATACAGTTCCAGGTAACTCGAGAATATCAATTAAATCCTTTTTTACAGGTTGTTTTGCACTAACCACAATTTGATTTAAATTTTTACTAAATGTATTACTAAAGTTTAATATCAAAGAAACAGCAAGAAAAAATAAAAAAAAAAAATTCATACTAATTTTAATTCATTTATTATTTTATTATAATTCTTTTGACTAAAAATAGCAGATCCCGAAACTAGAATATTTGCACCAGCTTTCTTTACAATTTTCGCAGATTGCATGTTAATGCCTCCGTCAACTTCGATATCTATTTTCTTATTTCCTACCATTTTTTTTACCTCTTCTATTTTTTTAATTTGGTTATTTAAAAACTTTTGTCCACCAAAACCTGGTTCAACAGTCATAATTAGGATCAAATCAACATAATCTATATATTTCTTTAAAACATTTGATGGAGTAGAGGGTTTAACTGAAATTCCTGCTAGAATTTTTTTTTTCTTTATTTTTTTTAGACATAACAATGGATCTTCAGATATTTCATGATGAATAGTAATTATGTCCGCTCCCGCTTCAATAAAATCATCAATATATTTATTGACTGGATCAATCATAAGGTGAACATCAAACTTCTTTTTAGTTAAACCTCTAATTGACTTAACTACCTCTGGCCCTATTGTAATATTCGGTACAAAGTGTCCGTCCATAACGTCAATATGAATATATTCACAATTAGACTTATCTAACTTAATAATTTCTTTACCTAGTTTTGAAAAGTTTGCAGAAAGGATTGAAGGTGAGATTTTTATTTCTTTGTTCATTAAAAAGTAGTTTCAGAATTACTTGAATAATTTCCTTGAGTTGCATCTGAATTAAGTTTACTTCTCTTGTACAATGCTTTTTGTGCAATTAAAACATTATTCTCCTGTCCCTTCCATGATGAAATTGAAGGTTGTTGAAGGGCTCTTCCATATGAGAAGCTTAAATTCCAAGAAAAATTTCCAAGCTTATTCATCTCATTTAAATGCTGAGTTGCGAGTTCATTACTTTGACCTCCAGAAAGAAAAACAATTCCAGGGACTTCATTAGGAACTGTGTCTTTTAGACATTTTAGAGTAAGAGTTGCCACCTCATTGATTGAGGCTTGTTTTTTACATTTTTTTCCTGAAATTACCATATTAGGTTTGAGTAAGATTCCAGGAAGAAATACATCATGTGACTTCAATTCCGAAAAAACTATTTGAAGTGTCTTTTTTGTTACTTCATAACAATCTTCAATAGTATGATCACCATCCATGAGTATTTCAGGTTCTACTATAGGCACCATGTTAAAGCTTTGAACTATTTTGGAGTATCTAGCTAAATTGAAAGCATTAACTTTCAAACAATATTCACTGGGCAAATCTTTTCCAATTTCTATTATAGCTCTCCACTTTGTAAAGCGAGCACCCAATTTATGGTATTCTAATAATCTATTTCCTAATCCATCAATACCTTCTGTTATTTTTTCTTTTGAACTCTGATTCAGTTGAATTGCCCCAGTATCTACCTTTATACCAGGAATAATATTTTGATTTTGAAGATAAGCTGGAAAAGTTTCACCATCAGAGGTTGATTGCCTAATTGTTTCATCAAACATTATAATACCACTTATATGTTCATTAAGTTTGTCAGTTTTAAATAAAAGTTCTCTATATCTCCTTCTGGTTTCGAATGTAGAATCTAGATTAATAGTATCAAACCTTTTTTTAATAGTATTAGTACTCTCATCAGCAGCTAAGATACCTTTTGGTGGGGTTGATAGATCATTTGCAATTTTCATTAATTCGTTATTATTCACGAGATACCCTATTTATTTAAAAAGACAAGTCCTGGCAAATCGATTCCTTTCATAAACTCTAAAAAAGCCCCACCGCCAGTTGATACATAAGAAAAGTTATCAAAAATATTAAATTTCTTCAACATAGAAATAGTATCACCCCCACCAGCTACAGAAAAGAAATTTTTATTCTTATTATTTTTAATTGCATTAACAACAAATCGCGTTCCTGCATCAAATGGAGGTTGTTCAAATTTCCCAAGTGGACCATTCCAAAGAACATTTTCGCTATTATTAATGATTTCAAAAAATTTCATTCTGGTTTGTGGGCCAATATCAAAAATTTCGTCTTTATCAGATATTTCATTTAAATTCTTTACCTCACCATTTCCATCAGAATTAATTACAACATCTGTTGGTAAAAAAAGTTTGCCGTCAGATAATTTTAATAAATCTTTTGCAGCACTAACCATTGACTTTTCAATCGAAGAATTTCCAATTTTTTTTCCAGTTGCATGTAAAAAAGTATTAGCCATTGCACCACCAATAAGAACAAATTTAAATTTTTTTAAAAGATACTCAATTATATGAATTTTTGTTGAAACTTTTGAACCACCAAGCACAGCGACATTGTTTGAACTAGGATTAGTTAATATCTTTTTTAGGTGATGAACTTCACTTTCAAGAAGTTTGCCAGGAAAGGAGGGTAAGAATTGCGGAATCCCAACTATTGATGAATGATCTCTGTGTGAACCAGAAAAACAATCGTTAATAAAGATTTCTCCTAAACTTGCCAAATGTTTAGAAAAACTATTTTCATTATTTTCTTCTTCAGAATAAAATCTAATATTTTCCAAAATTACAATATTACTGGACTTAAATCTTGTTGATATCTTATTTGACTTAATTTTTTTAATATCTTCATCAAGGAAATAAATTTCATTTTCTAATAATTTTTCAATTAATGGCACAATTGGTTTAAGCGATAAACTCTTTTCTTTTTTTCCTTTAGGTCTGCCAAAATGTGAAATAATTAGAATTTTTGCTTTATGCTTTATTAATTCTTTTATAGTCGGGATTATTTTTTCTAGTCTTGTAAGGTCAGTAAACTCGTTCTCAAACATTGGTATATTTAAATCAACTCTTAAAATTACCCTTTTATTAAAAACAAAATTGAATGATTCTGAAAATTTTTTTCTAAGCGTGATCACTAAAAAAACTCCTAATTACCTTTTTTTTTATTTTATTTGAATCAAAACCAAAAAATTTAAATAAATCATTTCCTTTTCCTGATTCTCCAAATTTATCTAAACTAATTGATAAATCTTTATCTCTTAAGAATTTATGTATACCAAAACTTGACGAAGCTTCAATAAAAACTCTCGGTTTATTACCCAATATATTTTCTTTGTAATTTTTGCTTTGTTTCTCAAATAACTCCATGCAGGGAAAAGATACGAGATTTGAAATTATTTTATGATTATTAAGACTTTCTTGAACTTCTTTTGCGAGAGATAATTCCGATCCCGATGCAATTAAAGTTATTTGGTAATTATTTTGATTATTAACAAAATAGGCTCCTTTATTTGTTTTATTATCTAAAAAGCTCTCTCTTATAAGAGGTAAATTTTGTCTTGAAAGCGCTAAAACTGAAGGAGTATTATGACTATTTAAGGCAATTTCCCATGATTCAAATGTTTCAATAGCGTCACAAGGTCTAAAAACATTTAAATTTGGAATAGATCTTAATGCAGCTAATTGTTCGATAGGCTGATGAGTGGGACCATCCTCACCAAGACCAATTGAGTCATGGGTTAGTACATAAATAACCTGTCTTTTCATCATTGCTGATAATCTTATAGAATTTTTACAATAATCTGAAAAAATTAGAAAAGTTCCTCCGTAAGGTATAAATCCTCCATGAACAGAAATTCCATTCATAGCTGCTGCCATCAAATGTTCTCTTACTCCGTAATAAATGTAATTAATGTTATTTCCATCTTCTTTCGAGTATTTGGTTTTAGTTAGATTTGAACCAGTGAGATCAGAGGAACCGCCTATTAGGTTATTTTTTGAAGATAAAAAGTATTCAAGAGAATTTTGTGAGGATTTTCTGGTAGCTTCAGAGATTTTATTTTTAATAATTTTTTTTAAGAATTGTTTGGTCTTTAAATTTCTTGAGAAAGTTTTTTCCTTGAATTGATTAAGAAATTGATTTTTTATATTTGATTTTAAAAGGTTTTTTTCCCATTTCACCCTGAGTTTTTTTCTATCTAAAATTGATCCACGCCAATTTTTAACTATTTTGTTTGGAACTTCAAATTCTTTATATTTCCAACCAAGTTTTTTTTTGGTTATTTTAGATTCTTCAGCACCCAGTGGTGCACCATGAGAAGATGACTTTCCAGATTTATTTGGTGAACCAAAACCAATAATAGTTTTACAAGATATTAGAGTTGGTTTTTTAGATTTAAGAGCAAATTTAGTAGCTTTATCAATTTGATTAAAGTCATGTCCATCGATCTCAATTGTTGACCAGTTGCTAGCTTGAAACCTTTTTAATTGATTATCTGAACATGTTAAATTTGTAGAGCCATCAATAGAAACTCCATTGTTATCAAAAAAAACTATAAGCTTATTCAACTTCATATGACCTGCCAATGAAATTGCTTCATGAGAAATACCTTCCATCAAACAACCGTCTCCAACAACAACCCATGTTTTATGATCGATTAAACTATCACCGTATTTTGCATTAAGATTTCTTTCAGCAATAGCCATTCCAACTGCATTCGCAAAACCCTGGCCAAGTGGACCAGTAGTTGTTTCAATAATTTTAAGCAAGCCATATTCAGGATGCCCTGCAGTTTTACTTCCAAGTTGCCTAAATTTTTTTATATCATCTAAACTACAATCATCAAATCCCAATAGATAGGATATAGCATATAACAACATTGATCCATGACCAGCAGATAATACAAATCTGTCTCTATCAATCCAATCCGGTTTGCTCGGATCAATTTTAATATATTTTGAAAATAAAACAGTTGCAACATCCGCGATTCCAAGTGGCATGCCGGGATGGCCTGAATTAGCTTTCTCAATCGCATCAATTGACAATGCTCTAATTGCATTAGCCATTAAATAAAGATCATCTTGTGTATATTTCATCATCTTTCAATCTAATATAAAATTACCAAAGGCTCTAGGTCCCCCAGACATTTCAATCTTATTTACCAATCTAAAATCATTAAGATCTAATAAAACAACATTATCTTCAAACCAACAAGCAATAACAACTAAATTTTCATCATAACTAATATCAATTCCTTCAGGGTATTCACAAATATCATTTAAAGTTTTTACATTTTCATAAGTATTTAAGTCTATTATTGAAATACTATTTGATCTTTGGTTACTAACAAATGCCCTTTTATTAACATTATCAAAAGCAACCTGATAAGGCCATGAACCCACTTTTATATTTTTTTCTAACTTAAGATTTTTTTTATTAATTAAAGAAATTGAATTTGATTGAACATTTGTTACAAAAATATATTTATTATCATCACTAGTAAAAACTCCAAAGGGAGCCTTTTCAACTTTTATCTTAATTAATTCTCTTAAAGTAACTAAATCTACAACAGAAACATTATTATCTTCTCTATTGGCAACAAATATCTTATTTTGAACCTTATCTATTGCAATGCCAGCAGGAGAATTTCCGACTTTAAGAATTCTATCGATCCTTTTTTTTGAAAGATTAATTTCTGATATAGAGTTGTCATACCAATTAGATACAAAGACTTTTTTTTTATCAGGCGATAAAACAATTCCCATTGGACTTTTGCCTGCTTCAATAAAAAAATGCTGTTTTTTTATAAAATCATAAATTGAAACATTATTACTTGTCGGGTTTGCTATAAAGATTATTTTATTTTCTTGATCTATGTCAATTGCTGCAGGGTTTTTACCAACATTTATCTCCAGAATTTTTTTTTTCTTCTTCAGATCAATAAGATCTAGCATACTACTTTCTTGATTTGTGATAAAAGCTATGCCTTTTTCAGAAGCGTATGTACTAGATGAAAATATATTAAAAAAAAATATTAATAAAAAAAAATTAATTTTTTTCAACAATTGTTTTTAACCCAGTAAGAGTATTTTTTATAAATTCACTGACTTTTTTTTTTGAATTTTCATCATTAAGTTCTTCTGGGGGATCATTGCCCATAAACCCTCTGTAAAATCCAGCTTTATAAGTAACTTTAG
>MDSZ01109707.1_pt1 | contig 11130 bp, 10 predicted proteins | sample 811201 | NCBI WGS metagenome assembly MDSZ01 (sample SAMN05326647, study PRJNA326480) | marine metagenome | isolation source: seawater | place: Indian Ocean: North | collected 2010 | reverse complement strand
TTGGACTTCATTGTGCGCGGACGCTCGAACGCGGAGCGACACGATGGAAGAAACCACTCCTCGTCGTCGAGACGACCTTTTTGGGTGCTCTTCATCTTCATCTTCATCTTCATCTTCATCTTCATCTTCATCTTCATCTTCATCTTTTGCTCGTCCGAGGGCGGCGGACGCGACTGCACCGCGTCGTCATCCGCTTCTGAAAATCGCTGAATTGTATTTGGTTTTACCGCTCGACATTGGACGCGTTTTGCTTGATGAATTCTTACGGCCGTACAGACGATGCGGGGTCGACGTGGACTCGATCGCGACGACGAGATGCGCGCGCGAGATGTTTGTGAACTATTGCGCGTCGTCTGGGAGCGCAAAGGTATCTATCAGAAAGGAACGGAGTGGTCGTCGTCGTCGCCGTGGAAAACGAAAGGATCGGAATTTGGGTGCCAACTTTTCTTTCCGGAGAGAAAAAGACGAGAAGAGGACGACGGAGAACAAAGACGTGATGGCGATACTCTCGAACGGCACAACTATCGCGAAGGGTAGGAATACCAATCTCGCGCGAGGAGAGCGCGCAAAAAAAATACCGATCGACATTTTGTCGACTTCAGAAGCGGGACGAAAAGAAGAACAAAGAGGAGGAGTCGTCGTGGAGTTTCTCGGGGGAGACGACGAGAACGAGGACAAGGAGAATGACGACGATACGAAAGCGACTGCGACGGCATTCTGGCGGCGAACGTTAACTACTCCACCGACATCTCCAATCAAAAAGCCAATATCAACAACCTCCAACGTAAACACTCCCGAGAAAGCGAGCGAATCCAAATCCGATAACCACCGTCCGAAAAAGAAGATCCCAAAACGCCAACGACGTAAGCTCCAACAAAAACAAGAAGAAACCGAACGCGCTCGAGAGCAACTACGCTCCATACAGCTCCACGAGGAAAAGAAATTAAACAACTTTATCCGAAAATCTCGAGTCAACTGCATCAAATCCAAACTTCTCGCCAAAAAGAAGTGGTCGATATACGATTCTCAGAGACGAAGGAAACGCAGCATCGACGCCATCGTCCGCGAGCGCGGAACGTCGTTGTTCCCGTGAATTCCATGCCCCTTCCGACGACACGCAGACCGAACCTATCGCTCGAGAGGAAGGGAAAGAGAGGGAAGGAGGGAGAGATAGATAGATAGATAGATAGAGAGAGAGATAGAGATAGAGACACAGAGGTCTCTTCGACGTGTTGTATCTTCGGTCTCGAAAGGGAGAAATCTGAACACCCTCAAAAGACGTGCTTTGGAAGACGAGAAAAAGAAAATGAAACGACGACGAAAACTTAGGAGAATTTTTTCCGTCATCGTCAGAAAAAGTCCCTTCTTTTAACGCTTTTGACTCGCCCCTTATTACCAAAAGGAAGGCCCCGCCCCGCCCTTTTTTTTGCGCGTGTAGTAGAAAAAGATGGCGGCAGAGATGCGCGCGATGCTGGACCAGCTCATGGGCAGCGAACGAGACGTCCCGTTGGAGCAAAGGCAGAACAGGAAGACGTTGTTTACGGTGCGCAACATTGCGCACACTCTCTTTTTCCAAAACCAAATCGAACGCAATTTGAAAACAACAATCGCACGCGTTTGACGGCGCTTACTACGTTTTGCACTGACCGCGCGCGCGCGCTCGCGTTTCTTTCTCTTTCTCTGTCGCACTCTCTCGAACGCTTCAGGACGAGGAGGTGGACAAATACTTCCTCTGCGGTTTCGACGTCACCATGTTCAAAAACACAAAATCTGCGGACGAAATCGCTCGTGCGTTGCGACTCCCGGTCCAACAAGCCTCCAAACAGGAACATCCGTGCGGCGTGCAATCGATGGAGTTAAGGGAGGAATTTCAATCTCTTACCGACCAGGAGAGGGCAAAATACGACTACGAAAAAGAGACGAAGAAAATTCTGGATCGATTGGTGTCCGATTGCGATCGACGAATCAGAATCGCCACGGAACGCGTGGAGTTGGAAAGAGCGGAAAGAGCGAGAGTGTACGGGAGTGTGCCGGAGCACGATAAACAAGCTTTGGCGCAATTGACCGATCAGATGCAGTGCCTGCAAAAAAAAATTGAACAGTTGGGGATTATTGGAGACGTGGATGGGGCGGAAAAAGCGATGAAAGAGTTGGATGACATTTCCGAGCGGAGGAAGAAATTGGAGGAAGTCGTGGAAAAAGAACGCGAGAGACGAGTGGAAACAATGAAACGTTTAATTGTGTGCCCACTGAGTGGGGTGTATTTGAACACGCACGATAACGAGCAACGGGTCAGAGATCATAAGATGGGGAAGCAGTACTCGGGATGGAAGACGATTAGGGAGTTGAAGGAACGGCTGGCGGATATTTTGAGGAAACGGCTGGAAGGGAAAGGAGAGGAGAACGACCGCGTGTATTTTAAACCATTGGGGAAGCGAGAAGACGAAGAAGAGGAGGAAAGAGAGGAAGGAGGAGAGGAAGCGAAGCCGAGCATAGAAGATGGCCAAAAAGAAGAAAAAGAAGAAAGAAGAGAACCGAAAAAGGAGAAGAAGAAAGAAGCGCTGGTCGTCGTGAAGCGACATACTTCAGAAAAGGAAGATGACACCAAACCCGAGTTGGACGCGAAGAACTTTTTTAGCGACGTGCCTCCTCCTCCATCTTCGGGACAACACGCTCCAGCGGCGACTACTACTACTACTACTACCACGACGAACACGACGATGACGCATATTTCCGAAGAGGAAAAAGGAGACGATAATATCAACAACAACGCCAAAAAGAAAGACTATCATCGCGATCATCATCGCTCGCGTGACCGTCATCGCGACGACCGCCTTCATCGAAGCAGCAGATACCGCTCTCGTTCTCGCTCGCGAGAACATCGAAGAGACTCAGATCGAAGCCGTAGAAAGCGAAGTCGTAGTCGTAGCCGTAGCCGCAGCCGTAGTCGAGATCGAGATCGAGATCGCCACTACGACCGCCGCATCAGCGGATATGGCGGCGGTAGCCGAAGGCGTCATCGAAGTCGCAGTCGAAGTCCGCCTTCGGATAGAAGAAGACGCAGCAGAAGAAGGTACGACGACTACGATGACTATGACAATCGCAGTCGACGTCGCCGCTCGTCTAGATCTCCCGAAGATCGTAGAAGAGATGGCTGGAGAAGAGATCGATCTCGCTCGCGTTCGCCGTCTCGCAGGTAGTTTTATAGAGAGACAAAATTGTAAAATTTCCTCATAGCAAAACGTCTTAAACACGCAATCATCAACCGGTTTATGAATGCCTTCCCCATTCCTTCAAACTGTTCTTCAACACCTAAACGACCTATCCACGACGAAGAAATACGTCGGTTTAGCGTTAGCCGTGAAGTTGTTGCGCGAAGAAAATGGAGAATCAAATCCTAACCGTCATCAAAATCGCGCAGTAGTAGAAGAAGAAGAAGAAGAAGAAGAAGAAGAAGAAGAAGAAGAAGAAGAAGAAGACGACACGACGAACACGAACGAAGAAGACGTCTTCCTTTCCGTCTGCCACGCGGCGATGAAAGATGACTTTTTGTTGTCGCTGATTAGTCCTTCTATATCGGGCGGTGATGGTGATGGTTGCAGTACTCAGATGAAAGTTAATCACCCGGAAAACATGCAAAGAAGAAGTTTAGGCATCAATGTCTGCGCGAGTTTAGCGTCTGGGTCGAGAGATTGCGCTTTATCGTTACTTCCGATCGCAGAAGAGTTGAACACGAATGCAAATATTACTTTACCCAGGGACAGCCTGATGAAATTGTGCGAATTTATGGACCGAACGTGCGCGGCGGTGGTACACATCGACGATTCGTCGGAAGGCGACAACAAAAAGCGGGAAGGCAATCCACTGCAGATCGTGCCGAAGTGCGTGGAAAGAGTCCTTATTGTTTTGGAAGATGCGCTTGCTTCTGACGGAAATAAAAGAGGAAACGGTATTGACGGCGACGCGATCCTCGCGTCTGCGATCCTCGCTCTGTGTAACATTATAACGGAGATTCGCCGGGCGAATAAGAACAACATTTTCGTGTTCGATCCGTACGGTGATTTGGATGACTATGATAGCGATGATGAATTTATAAATCCGTACGTGTCAACTGCGGAGCTTATTTCGAGTGATTATAAAATGATTGGTGTAGTCGTGAAGGAGTGTTTGTATAAGAGAGCCGGGACAGAGGCGGCGTTGATGGCTTTGGAGTTTCTAAATGCGATGATAGAATCGAGGATATTAGGTGAAAATGACGATAGCACTAAGCATAGATATAGGAAAAGTTGCTGGAAAGATTTTGAGACCGGGTGGGCGAAAGAGCTTAGCGAGGGGTTGAAATTCATCTTGTCGTCCAAGAGCGTCGATAAAAGACAACGAGCGCTCGCGGTGCACGTCGCCGCGTCGGTGCAATTCCTTTGTGGGGACGATTGGTGGATGCTAAAAAAATCGTCGATTAGGAAGACAAAAACAGCAGGACCCGCCGCTGCCGCTGCTGAAAACGCTAGCAACATCACGCTCTTCGAAATCGTCTCGCAAATTTGTCGCTTGGAGATGGAAGTTGAAATTTATCATTTACTCGAATCAGATGATAACGCCACACGATATAAAGCTAGCGAGAATTTAAGTCGAAGTTTGAACAGTTTCAGAACGCTTGTGCAAGTGTTCACGCTCGCGTTCGGAGAAGAGGAAGAAGAGGGAGAAGACAACATAGGGGATATTAGTAAAGGCTTGGAGAATCTCGACATCAGTGCGGAAGGGGCGATGAAACAACTAAATGTCCTCGTCGCCGTTATTGGTAGTCTGCTGGAAATCATAGGATCGGCGCGAAACATTGAGCGTCTGGATGACTGTGGCGCAGACCCGTTTCTCGTGTTTGAGATTGCGGATATTGTCGGGAGATTTGCGAACGATCTCGAGGTTGTTCATGTGGGCGAAATCGACGCGAGCATGAAACACATAGCCGAAAGTATGCGGAAAAGAATTGCCCAGATTGCCGGAAAATACTCAGAAAAGTATGATATACTTCAATACGGATGGGATCGAATGGAATCAATCGTATACAATTTCAATGTTCGAATTTGGAGTACCTATGATGCAGCGTACGATCCAGAGCGGCTCGAGTGCCAGATAAATTCTGGTTTCATCTCGCTTTTATTTGAAATGGTCGCAGAGAACGTTTCCATGAAATGTGACTCTTGTTTTGATAACAAGTTTGACTCACACATGAAGTTCTTAGAGTGGGTCGAGAAATACGCGCATTCTTTGGCGAACGACATGTCGCGCATGCTCGTTGAAGGATGGCCAGAGCGCCTCCGGGCCTTGAGCTTAGACTATATAGAAATCGAACGAATAAAAAAACAATGGGTAAATCTCACGGAAGCCGTCCAAAATGGGAAGGCATCAATCGATGATCGTGTGAAAGGTCCTTCTAAAAGCGAACCGGAATGGAAGGAAACAATCGAAATAACGAAAAAGTTACTTCCACTTTTTGAAGACCTGGACGACCCGAAGCGCTTAGATGTGTGCGTCGTTCGATAATAATATTGAACGCATTCTGATTGTATATTACTATAGTATGGTACCATGGTACAGTACATAGGTTTAGTTTTTAGTTTTACAACATTAAGAACAACAGATAGCAGATGAGTTGACCCACGCGACTATTTATATATTACTTGACGCACGAGAGCAAAATCTCAAGCGCCGGCATCGAACGCTTTCGTGCCCTCTCTGTGCCCTCTCCCTTTCGGTTTCGCGCGCACCGTCTTATAAAACTCCCTCAACGTCGCCTTATCTGCTTTTTTCCTGTCTACTGCTAACTCTACCCCGCCTTCTTTACTCCTCGCTTTTATCGCCCCTTTCCCCGCTTTATTTTCCATCGACCACTTTAAAGCTTTCGCTTCGATTCTTTCTTGCTTCAATCTCCTTTCTTCCAACTCCATCGGCGTCGGTCCTTCCTCCGGTTTTAACGCTAAATATGCCGCTTTCCACGTCTTTTTATCTTTCGGTGGTTTTCTAAATGGCGGCACGCTATCCTCTTCGAACCACGCTTTCGCGCAGTGGGGCCACCACGCCTCGTCCGAGTCCGTTAGTTTTCTAAAGCGGCAAGAGACGCCTTTTGGGCACGTGCACCGCTCGCTGGTTTTCGCTAAATCCTGCGCGCTCAGATTGGAAATCGTTCGCAGCATAGATTTCGCGGTCAACTCTTTCTCTCCGAGAAAGTGTGGGTCGAGCAGGAGTTCGAGCGGGCACGTCGCGTCGAACGAGGACGTCGAGCGGGTCTCCGACGAACTGTCGTCGCAGACATCATCCAACATCCTCTCTTCTCTCTCTTTTCTTCCTCGCAAAGTTCCTCGGGGCGGTTAACTAAAAAAAGTCTCACCGCGAGACCCCCGCGAGATTTCGTCTCGCGCGTCTCTTCTCTCTCTCGCGCATCGCCGGGACTCTCGTATTAGCGCCCTTGGTCTTCTTCTTCTTCTTCTTCTTCTTCTTCTTCTTCTTCTTCTCGCGACACAAACGGTCCTCCTCCAAACCTTTTTACCGTTTTACCGTTTAGGGTTTTTCTCATAAAAGAAAAAAGGAAAAAGGCACCTTTTTTCTTTGATATTTTGGTCCTTTCCCGACAAAATGCTCGCGAGATATTCGGGGCTCTCGATACAGAGGAGGTGCGTGGCGCGACATTTCGCGGGGAAACGACGACGAGGAGGAGGCCGAGTGGTGTCGTTCGCTCTTTCCGGCGACAAAAAGGCGACAAAAGTCGTCGTCTTTTCCACGCACGCGTACGAACGCGACATTCTCGAGAAAGCACTCTCGTCGTCCAATTGCGCCGTGACGTTTCTCAAGCCGAGATTGACCGCAGAAACGGTCGATTTAGCGAAAGGATTCGACGTTGTCTGCGCGTTTGTAAACGATGACTTATCGTCGGACGTCCTCGAGCGATTGAAAAACTTTTGCGGGGTTGGAATGATCGCGTTGAGATGCGCCGGATTCGACAAAGTCGATGTGAACACGTGCAGAGAGTTAGGCGTGAAAGTCTATCGGGTGCCCATGTACGATCCGCTTAGCATCGCGGAACACGCGATGGCGTTGATTTTAGCGCTGAATAGGAAGATAGTTACTTCGCACTATCGAGTGCAATCTGGGAATTTCACCTTGGATGGATTGGTTGGGTTCTCGATGCGAGGCAAAACGCTCGGCGTTATAGGCACGGGAAAAATCGGCCGAGGCTTGGCGGCTATTTGTGCCAAAGGGTTTGGCATGAACGTTTTAGGCTACGATCTGGAACAAAAGGATGGCTTTGTCGGTCAGTATTGCAATGACCTAGAAACCGTGTTAAAAAACAGCGACATTGTCAGTCTCCATTTACCTTTGAACGTACATACGAAACACTTCATCGGAGAGAAGGAAATCGCGTCGATGAAGGAAGGCGCCATGTTAATCAACACCTCTCGGGGAGGCCTTTTGAACATCAAAGACGTCATCTGCGGATTGCGTCTGGGAAAAATAAGCGGTTTAGGCATCGACGTCTACGAATCTGAGGAGAAAATCTTCTTCAAAGACTTTTCCAATTTAACCGTCGAGGAGAAAATGGTGTATTGGGACGACACCATGGCGCAATTAGCGTCCTTGCCTCAGGTGTTAGTGACTCCACACCAGGCGTTTTTAACCTTCGAAGCGCTGACGGAAATCGCCGAGTGTACGAAACAGAACATCCTTAGATTTGTGCAGTTAAACGACGAAGAAAACGAAGGGGGCTACCGGGGCGCCGAGGAGACGGCGGACGTAAATAGAGTGTGTTAATTTTTTTACTCGTAGAGATATTTTTGTGCGTCGTTTTGATGCACGTTCTCGATGCGATTTCAGTTCTCCCTCATTTGATTTACCACAGCACGCGCGCGCGCGCATGTGCACACACATCTACGAACACCACGCATTCCTGCCACATCTACACAAACCCACCACCGCGTTTGTTCTCCGCGTATAAATGTTTCCCTCTTTGTCGCGCGGGGTCGAGTGCGGTGGTGTGATGACATCTTTCTCTCCGTCTCCTTCTTCGGGAACTTTGGAGACGTCACTCGCGACTGCACCATCTAATGTCGTCTCGAAAGCGCGGATGATGTCGACACGCAGAGTGGAACTGAAGAGCGCGAGTCGCTTTCGTGCATCGAAGAGGCTTCGATGTTGCGCGATGACACCGATCGCGCGGAATAGCAGCAGCAGTTCTTTTGGATACGACGACGGGGAGAAAGCGGATAAGAAGGCGATGATGAGAAAAAGAAAGTCGTCGATTGTGATTACTCGAGCGATACCACCAACTTTAGCACCAGAAGACGAGCGTAAAATTGAAGACGAAAACAAAGACGAGAACGAGGATACACAAATCATTCTTTATTCCCAACGATGGATCCAACTCGGCTATCTCGCCTGTTTGGCTTTAATTTCCGATTGGGTTTGTTTTTCGGTGGCGGCGACGCCAGGCACATGGGATTCGATTTTTCATCGAAGTCCTGAGACTTTGATCGATGTTTTTCTATTCACGAACGTCGCATTTTGTTTCTTGGAGCCACAAATTGTCGGAAAGTTTGGGTTGAGAAAAGTGGTGACGAGCGCGGCAGCTTTGATGACGTGCGGGTGTGCTTTACGATCGGGACTAGAGTTTAACGATTTCATTCCGTTCGCGTCGTTTATGCCGTCATACACTGAAGAGGTTGTCGGAACGATTATGGTTGGTGCAGCGCAGCCGTTTTTTCAGTGCACGCCCACGTTATTGTCCAGCCGATGGTTTGGGAAGGACGAGAGAGCGTTGTCGACTTCGATTGCGATTAATGCGAACCAAATTGGCATAGCGGTTGCTTTCATCGTCGGCGGGTTGATGGGCCAAACCAACGAAGGTTTGAACGGGTATTTTTCGCTGATTACGTTATTGAGTGGGATTGTCACTATTGGCGCGTTTATACAGTTTCAAGATAAACCACCAACGCCACCAAGTTTATCGCAAGTTCAACAAGAAAAAGAGAGGAAACGTAGGTGCGAAGCCGAGGAGGCGGGCGACGTCGATGCGTTGCAAGAGATGGGCGAAGACGAGTTGGAGTTAAATTTCGTGGCTTTGTGTAAACGATTGATAAAAACACCCGGGTTTTGGCAACCAACGGCGGCGTTTGTAGCTTCTATTGCTATTTCAAACAACGTTTCAGCGTTTATTGGTACGACATTAGGGAAAGCTGGGGTGGAAAACGCGTTCGAGGCGGACGAGTTTGGCGCGGCGTTTCAATTGGCCATCATGTTTGGTTCCATCTTTTTAGGCGGCTATGTGGACCGGTCCAAGAAGTACAAACCAGTTTCCATTGCTTTAATTATCGCCTCTATATTCTTACTGATGCCAATTGGCGCGGGAGAAGTCATACCAGACGCGTACGTCTTATTTAGTTTGGTCTTCCTCGGTTTAACCGTCGGCCCGGTGCAGCCGATTTGCGCCGAGTTGGCTGTGGAAGTCTCTTACCCGGAGGACGAAAACGGCGTCGTCGCGCTTCAGCAAGTCTGTGGTAACCTCTTCTCGGCCATATTAGTCCCCATCTTAGCCTATGCGGCGACTGGGGACTTAATTTTTGGAAAATTGAGTGGCGACTACGCGATATTAATAGTCTTAGGTCTGGTCACGCTGGGGTATTTTACCACGTTCGACGCGCCATTGAAACGACTCGAGGCGGATAAAGCCACGGAATAAAAAGAGAGATTTGAACGTGCGCTACATCATCAATACGAGTTGATAGATTAAATAATAGAATGAACTGATGATACTAACGATAATAATGATAATAATATTCAATCGATTTGGTAAGGCACCAGTGGCAATAAATATTCACAACGTTTTGCGCATCAATCTATTTCTTGTCCAACCCGTCCCGGGAACCCTCTCAATTCTTTATCCTTTTACAACACTAGCCGAGAATACCATCAAACGCGAGAAGGAAGTACGCTCAGTAGCACTTGCTCTCGCTGTCGTCGGCGTGCTTATTTTCTTCTGGCGGTCACCGGTTTCTTGGCCGGTGCTGCTCTGCCTCTTCTCGAAGCCGGCGAGGTGGCGACGCTTCTCGCCGGGACGACGGTCCTCGCGCTCGGCTTGTACGGCTTCGCGGTCGTGGATTTTTTCGCCGTCGGGTACTTCTTGGCGGAAGCGGGCGTTCTCTTCGACGCGTAGGACTTTCTCACTTTCTTCGTCGCCGCGTCGGCGTCGCCGACGGACAAGAACCCGAAGGACAAGACCGCGGCGGAGAGGAAGTCTCTCTTGGATAAAGATTCCGAGTTGATCGCCTTGGCTTGCACCTTGAAGGCAGATCTCTTCGTGGATTGCTTCGGCGCGGCGGCGGAAACTTTCGTGGACGCAAAAGACGCGGATTGGGTCAAGGAAAACATTTTGATTATTTTAATTGTTTTGGGAGCGCTTTGGTGTGTGCTCGAATGCGAAAAGTGAGGCTTTTGGTGTTGCCCGGCGCGCTTTTGGTAAAGGTCTCCCTTTCGCTCGGGATACGTTCGGGGAGCGCACGTTTGGACGAAAAAAAAGATACTCATCAATTCAAAGAAGAGGTCTCAAAACACTCACAAAAGGGTTGGCCTTTATTCCACGTGACATTTTTTTTTTGAATATCATCACACACGACGAGAGGAGGAGGAGGAGGAGGAGGAGGAGGAGCTCGAGTGTTTTTTTTCGGGCTGGGGGGGCTTTTTTCATGATAAATATGAGTTTTTGGTTTGGGCGCGACACAAAACGCCGCGTTTTGGTTTGCCTTTTGTTGCGAAAAAAAAAGGTCCTCCGGTATGTATTATTATATGGGCGTTTTCGATATCGTTCGTGGATACGCAGCAATAAAAAATATTTCGAAACTTTTTTAAGATTTTTCGTCTCTCTTTTCCCCCCCCCTCTTTTTTTAAAACACCCTCCTCTCTTGTATCCCGTCGTCTCGTCTTTTTTGTGGGGTCTCCTCTCAAACGTAATGAATGAACGACACAGGAAAGAAAGAAAGAAAGAAAGAAAGAAAGAAAAAGAGAGAGAGAGAGAGAGACACACACACAGAGAGATTCTTTTATGATGCATCCACTTAAATCGGGGACTGTGCACGTGTGTGTGCC
>MDSZ01052162.1_pt1 | contig 11130 bp, 9 predicted proteins | sample 811201 | NCBI WGS metagenome assembly MDSZ01 (sample SAMN05326647, study PRJNA326480) | marine metagenome | isolation source: seawater | place: Indian Ocean: North | collected 2010 | reverse complement strand
TCAGGTGCAACTAATCTGAGAGCTAATACAAAATATCATGTAGATACATCTGCGGGAGAGTATCAGGTCACTCTACCGACTCTAATAAATACTGGTGATTACATCGAATTATTCGATGCAAAATCTTTCTGGGCTATAAATAATCTTATAGTAGTCACTCAAAATAATCAGAAATTTAAGAATGCTTCGGGGTTAATTGATGCCCCTCTTCACTGTGATGTTTCTGGTGCAAGTGTCGAATTGATCTGGGAAGGTACTTACTGGAGGGTCTCTGCATGACAATGTTTCTAAGTAACAGCATGATATCGGGTTCTGGGGGTGGAGGTGCATCATTTGATGACTCTACTTTGAAGACCGAAGATGATTTCTACATCCATGCACTTCGTAGAGATAGTGATGGTATGCTCCGTTACACGAAAGTAAGGTCTACCGATAGTGGTGTTGTTGGTGATTTTCACCGTAACGACGGCACACAATACCCTGATTTCTTAGAGGGTATTGATTATGTAGAGGAAACTACCGAATCTAAATCATACACCAATCACCCTGCTGATAAATACCAGCAGTTCAGATTTGATTTTAGAAGAATTTCCTATTTCGTCGATGACGATGGATATTTTGTTGCCAGAGTTGGTGGCACATATGATTATACAACCGAAGGACCTAAGTAAGGAATTAAACAAAAATGGCAGATTTTAGATTAGGAAGACTAAAATTTAACTGGAGAGGTGCTTGGACTGGTGCCACCGACTATGTAATCGACGATATCGTCAAGTTCGGTGCGAACACCTATGTTTGTACTACAAACCACACCTCCGTAGCTTCAGAAACCGATTGGTACTCAACTGACCTAGCAAATTGGTCACTCCATGTTGAGGGTATTACCAATAGAGGTGACTGGGCACCATCCACATTCTACAAGGTTAATGACCTTGTTAAGTATGGTAATACCCAGTTTAGAGTACAAACCTCATTTGCTTCCACTACCGCATTTAATTCCACCAATTTAGTTTCTTACTTTGGAGGATTTAACTATGAGGGAAATTGGGCAGGTGAAGTAGAGTATCAAAGTGGTGACGTAGTTCTTTACGGTGGTCACAACTATGTTGCAAAAACACGCAGTGTAGGTAAAGAACCAAGTGCATATGCTTCTGATTGGGATACACTAACAACTGGTTTCGACTTTGTTGGTGCATATTCAACTGCAACTGCTTACAAACCAGGTGAAACTGTTCAGTTTGGTGGTTACGCATACGTAGCAAAGAATGATGTTGGTGCTGGTATGACCAGCAATCCAGTACAAATTCCTGATGATTGGGATCTAATTGTTAAAGGTCTTGATTGGAAAGGTGCTTGGACAACAACCACAACTTATGAACTTGGTGATGCTGTATCTAGAAACTCTAACTCCTATGTTAGTGTTGCATCAACCAACATTAATCAGGATCCTTCAACCGATGCTCTCGGTAATTACTGGAATCCACTTACCCAAGGTGCTTCTTCAAACGTACTAAGCACAACTGGTGATGTTCTTTATCAATCTGGTGCAGGTCCTGCAGCACTTCCAATTGGTTCTAATGGAACAGTTCTAACTGTTGCTCCTGGTGGAGTACCAGTTTGGGAAACAAATAACGTAACAAATCCAGTTTATTACGTAACAGAAGAAGGTAGTGACACCAATGACGGTTCAAACATTAACCGTTCATTCGCAACTATCAAACATGCTTGCGGAATCATTACTGGTCCAGCAACACTTTATGTTAAGGCAGGTACTTACGAAGAGCAACTTCCAATTACAGTTCCAGCAAACGTAACTGTTGTTGGTGATAACCTCAGAACAACTAAAATCAAACCAGCAACTGGAGATGCAAATCACCAGGAACTAACTCTGAACTCCAGCCCAACTGCTGATATGGTTCATGGTGCTACCATCACTAATGGTGCAGGCACCAAGACAGCAAGAATCCTTGGTTACAACTATGCAGAAACTAAGGTAGAAATCGAACCACTAACTGGTGGTGCATGGGTAGGTGGTGTTGATACATGGGAAAATGGTGGTACTGACATCACAGTAGATGCAGTAACAACCTTCCCCAACAATGAGTCAACAATGTTCATGATGAGTGACAGAACAATGTTGAAAGACATTGTTATGGAAGGACTCACTGGATTTACTCCTGCTGGACAAATTCTGGTTGCACCAGTTGTAATTAGTGGTACTACACTAACCAACAACACTGGAGAAATGACTCCAGACTTGGTTGGTACAACTGTTAGTGGAACTGGAATCACTGCAGGTACAAAGATTGTTAACTTTGTCAACTCAACAACAGTCGAAGTTGACATCTCACAAACAGTTATTTCCACAACAGGTACATTTACTGCACAAGCATACGACCTCAATAATGCAACCATTAGAGGTGTATATGTAAGACTGAATCCAAACTCTGCAATTACTAAATCACCATATATTTCTAACTGTTCATCATTCTCTGTTGGTGGTATTGGTGCAATTGTTGATGGTAAAGTCCATGAACAATATGAGGGTGGAGCATACGAGTCTAACAAGTCTATCGTTTTTGACTCTTGGACAAACATTCATGACAATGGTGTTGGTTTCTGGGTTACAAACAACGGTGCTTGCGAAGCAGTTTCTTGCTTCACATACTATGCTCACGTTTCTTACTGCTGCACAAGAGGAGGAAGAATCAGATCTCTTGCAGGTAACTCTTCTTGGGGTGAGTATGCAATTGTTTCTTCTGGTTTCAACGCAGATGAGAACTTCCTCTCTGGAACCATGGAAGGTCTCAGACTACAGTATAATGTAGAAACAGTAACTACACCTGGATTCTCCAACGGTGAAAGAGTTGTTGGTTCTACATCTGGTGCTGTTGGTGAACTTAACTCTGTACAAACTTCAATTGCAACACTTTGGTATTCTGTAATTACTAAGGGACCAAATGGAACTGGTTTCGTAGAAAATGAGCTAATTACAGGTCAAACTTCTAACACCCAGGCATATCTAACAAATAATACTGACGCAAATACTGGTCAAGCAGGATTTACTCTCGTTGTTAATGGTCTTGAAAATGGAGTTGAAGAGGGTGGTTCTGTAGAATTCGTTACTGGTAGTGGTGATGGTGGTTCCCTCTCTGGTGTTGCTAACACAATCACTGGTGCGGATCCTTTCACATATGTTATCCAGAACACTTCTTATCAAGCACAGGATGGTAGAGGTTCAATCAACGTTGACAGAGCACAACTAACCACCACTGCTGGCACCCATAGAGGAACATACAATACAATCACAAGTTATCCTTGGACCGAAACCGTTGCACAAGTTGCAGCTCCAATCGGTGCTAACGATACTCAGATTGTTGTAAGTTCAACTGGTGGATTCTTCCAGAATGGTTTCGTTCTGACACCTAATGATGAACTTATGAAGATTGTCTCTCTTGACTCTTCAATCGCAATGACCGTTCAGAGAGCACAGGAAGGTGCTGGTATTGCAACTGGTTATTCAAACGGAACTGACTTTAGAGCAATCGGTATTGCACAAACAATTGCTGCAACTGAAATCATCAAGGACGTTGATCCAACTGATTCATTCTTCAGAGCAAGCAATGTTACTGGATTCTCTTCCAGCAACTACCTGAAAATTAATAATGAGTTCATGCAAGTCAATAGTGTTGGTATTGACACTGTTGGTAAGACAACACTTGTTCTTGCTGAGCAGAAGGCAGCAAACGCATTTGACGAGCAAACCTTCAGAATTAGATATCTGTATTCACAGGTAAGACTAACAGGACACGACTTCCTGCAAATTGGTACTGGTGGTACTGCAAACACTAACTGGCCTGGTCTCCCATCTGTTGACCCAATTCAGTCAAGAGAGGTTACCGAGGATTATCCAGGACGTGTCTACTACGTTTCTACTGACCAATCAGGTAACTTCCGTGTTGGTAAGTACTTCAAGGTCAACCAGGCAACTGGTTCTGCAACCCTGAATGCTTCCGCATTCGACCTATCAGGTCTGACATCCTTGAGACTGGGTTCCATCGGTGCTCAGTTGGGTGCACAAATTAACGAATTCTCGACAGACGTAACACTCTCCCAGAATAGCAACGAAAAAGTTCCTACTCAGGCAGCAGTTAAAGCATACGTTGATAACTCATTCGTTACAAACCGTCCATTCACTTATTGGGTTGCAACTTCCTGATAAGTTGGTCTGAACCCTAGGACTTAATCCTTTAAATACGAGGATTAAGTCCTAAACTTATAAATATTTGCATATAACAATGACAATCAAAGATTGGGAGATTTAAATGGCATCTGGAGTTTTTGGGCAAAATGCACTTGCCACCACAACATACACAACTGTGTACACGGTCCCTGCGTCTACACTTTCATATGTAAACGTCAACGTTTCAAACAGGAATTCTACTGACGTTGCTGTTCGTGTTGCGCTTGCTGCAACTGCAACACCAACTGCTGCAGAATTCATTGAATATGATTCTTTTATTGCACCTAACGGTGTCCTGGAAAGAACTGGTTTAGTGGTCCAGGCAGGCAAAAGAGTTGTTGTATATTCCAACTCAAGTAACGTAACAGCATCTGCTTACGGTGTTGAACAGTCTACTCTGTAAACCTCACATAAATATAGCTTAGGAGAATTAAAGTACAATGGGACGTTTTATTTCTGCTGCTAGCTTTACTACTGAACTGGTAAACGTATCTAGCACACCTTACAACGCATCATCAAACAAAACTTATATTATTGACACAACCAATAATGCTGTAACCCTCAACATTCCAAATGCTGACACAGCAAACGTTGGTGATAGAATTCACATTGTAGATGCTGCTGGCACATTTAACACCAACAATGTAACCGTTGGTATCAATACAGCAACAACAAAGATTGCTAATGTAAATGAGAATCTAACTCTCAACATTCCAAACAACTCTGTTGAACTTCTCTACTCTGGTGCATCATTCGGTTGGGTTATCCTCAACTCTTGATAACTATTGAAAATTAACTAGAGGAGTTTTAAATGGCAAATTTAAGAGATTTAATTAGTTATGCCGACCAGCAAGAGGTGACTTCCGCTGGTTTATCAACAGTACCATCAACTCCAATTAATTATCCTGGTTCGGCATATAAGCAGGTACTAATGCGTACCCACTGTGCTGTAAACCGTTATAACTATTTCGAGTGTTTCATTTGGAGACCACCCGCAGGAACAACATTCCTGAAGTTTGAAATTTGGGGTGGTGGTGGCTCAGGTGCTGGAACCTGCTGTTGTATGTGGGGAACCCCTGGTGGTTCTGGTGCTTATGCATATAAGTGCATCTGTAGTGATGTAGACCTTGGTGGATGTATCTACGAAATCTGCGTAGCATCTGCTTCATGTTGTTCACCTAGAAACCAAGGTGACCATGGATGTAAATCCTTCGTTGTTGGTCATGGACTGAACAACTTCTGTGCAGAAGGTGGTTACGGTGGTATGTCCAGTTGTGCTAATAGCACTTGGGACCAACAGTGCCTCTGTAGTTATGACCATGAGTGTTCTGAAAGTCATGCTACATTCGGTGCTCTGCAATGTCAGAGATGCTGTGAGTACCGTGGAAACTGTGGATTCTCTTGCTTCACCCCTGGTGGTGGTATTGGTAACTATCCAATATTTGACCAAGACACATCAGGTGAAATGTATGACCTGATTGGTGCTGGTACTACTTTCGGTTCTAACGGAAAACGTGTTAGATATTCCGAAGGTTGGACTGACTTCTGCTATGGATATCTTTGCATGAACCAGTGTAACTTCTGTGCTCCATTCTTTGGTGCAGACGGTGGTGCTCGTGGTCTTCCTGGTCTACTTGGTTCTCCATGTAACCATGGTTCAGGTGATTTCTGTATGATTAAGCAATATCATCCTTTCCCTGGAGGTCTAATCAACACTATGGGTGGTTATCTAACAGATAGATACCATGATATGAACCAAGGTGGAGAGAACGGTGCCCACTATAAGCACTCCGATTACTTCGGTTGGGCAGCAGTTGGTGCAGACGAAGGAATCCCAGGATTTGGTGGTCGTGCTGCAGGTTCTCATGGTGGTAACTGCTATTGCGGTGGTCCTGGTCACTCGGGAATGGTTCGCATTACCTACGGTTGATAAGGAGGAAAACAAACTATGTCAAATCTTAGAGATTTATTACAGACAGAAAACCAAGTAGAACTCGATAAGAGAATCTGTGGTACTGAGTCAACCCAATGGGGTAATGGATGGGGTAATGTCTTAGTTGATGGCTATGACATGTTCTATGCAGGTCACTGCTGGATGCAACCTCAGATGACTTCATACCGTGCATGGTGCGGTGGATTCTGTGTATACCCAGGTGTAACTACCGTTCAATTCCATATTTGGGGTGGCGGTGGTTCAGGTGGTGGTGCCTGCTGCTGTCAGCAAGGTAGCCCATCTGGTGCTGGTGCATACGCAATGAAGACACTTTGTGCATCAGACATGGGTCTGGATTCACTAGGTGGTCTCTGCTATCTATGGTGTGTTGGACCTCCAACCGACTGTATGTGTACCTGTAGTGGTAGAATCGGTTGTAAGACCTGGATTACTGGATGCGGTCTAACTAACTTCTGTGCAGAAGGTGGTATGCCAGGTAGAACCTGCTGCTACATCTATTATGACCAGCATGGTACTAACTTAACTGGTACTTGGGGTCCAGCAGGTGATGGTTGCAGTCACTGGAATAGCTCAGGTTGCTTCACTCTTGATCCTTGCTGCTGCACTTCTCAGCTCTGTCTAGCAACTGACTGTGCATGTTACTACGGTGCAGACTTCGGTGTCGAAGGTAGACCAGGATGGTTCCGTGTTGATTGTATTTGCGGAAACACATGTTTCGTCAGACATGGACTTCCACAACCAGGTGGTTACAGAGACAGATGCACCAGATACGAAATCAGTAGAAACGAGAGCAACAATACCTGTAACAATAGAGGTAGATGCTCCCACGGTGAATGGCCAGGCAACCAGAATTGCTCGATGGGTCTCAGAGGTTCAGGACACCCTTCACCATCCTCTTGTGGCGGTACTTGCTACAACGCAGGACCAGGTACAGGTGGACTAATTAGAATCACCTACAGATAAATATTTTACAATAACAGGGGAATTTTTTAGAGATGGCAAATCTTAGGGAATTATTAGGTTCAGTCGAGCCAAACTTCACTGGTATTCACTCTGGTGGAATCGGTAGACTCAGAGAAGGTCAAGTGACCTATTGGAAAGCATACATGTGTGCTAACTGCAATGATCATGAAACCTCCGAATGCACTGCTCCAGCAGGTGACCAAACCAAGGGGTATAATAACTATAGATATTGCTGCTGGAAAGTTCCTGCATATCCTGGTGCTGGTACTACAGCAATTACATTTGAAGTCTGGGGTGCTGGTGGTTCAGGAGCAGGTGCTTGCTGCTGTGCTTTCGGTATTCCAGGTGGTTCTGGTGCTTATGCGTACAAAACTGTTGTTGGTGTAGAATCAGGAACACCTTACAACCTGTTTATTGGTGAAATGACCTGCAGACAAAGTTGTCTGTGTGGTAGAGATGGTGAAAAATCATATGTAACAGGTATTGGTCTAACCAACTTCTGTGCAGATGGTGGAACCATGGGATGCTCTTTCTGTATCCGTGAATTCACAGGAAACGGTAAGTGTACTTGGAAAACATCAATTGGTGCTACTGAAGGATTTGGTGGCAACAATGGTATCGTTGGTCTAGGAACAGACTGCATGGGATTCTGTGCACAATACTATGGTGCAGATGGTGGTGCATACGGTGTTCCTGGTTCATATTCATTGAACTGCCATAAGAACCGTTGCTGGAATACAATTAACGTTCCATATCCTGGTGGTCTTGTTAACCAGCAAGGTGGACACATCATGGTCCACATGTGCGAAAACTCAACTTGTGGATACTTCCATCAGTGCTTTGCTGCTGGTCAAATTGGTTTCGGTGGTCGTCACGAAGGTAACTATGTACCTGGTCTCGGTGGTCCATCTGCTACTGTATGTGGTGGTGGTTGCTGCTGCGGAACCCAAGGATGGGCAGGTGCGGTTCGCATCACCGTAAGATACGTTTGATTTTTCTAAATACATATACAGGAGTTGAATATCAATGGCTAACGTAACAAAAACATTTACAATGAATCTGCCAGATGAGTATCTGGCAAACACTGCAGAAGACGGACTTACTGGTGAATGGACCTATACTGGTCCTGCCAAAATGTTTGTTCTTGTTGATGCTGCAACAGGTGCTTTCCTCCCAGGTCTGGGATGGTGTCATTATGACGATGAACGCACCGATGAGGAAAACCTCGAAGCAGCTCAAACATGGGGTGGAGTAGGCAAGAAAGCAGTTATGCTTACTGCGGAGAATGATCCAATTCTAATTGCTGCTATGGCTGATACAGCACCATTAGCAGCAGAATTGCCACAGACTACATATACTTTACCTGGTGAGTCAGAGCCATTCTACTCAAGACCAACCGTCCAATACCCAGATCATGTATATGAGATTGGTGATATCTCGTATGACCTTGCCGCAGAAGCATGGGTAACTCCTTTCCCATGGAAGAAACCTCATATCAATAGAGAGCAATTCATGGCAGCACATGCCAGAATTCTTGCTCAGGAACTGGATGTAGATACTACTGGATTTAATTCCACTCAAGATACTGCATGGACTGCATACTTAACAGAATTTGAAAACGTCCCAACTAAGTTTGCAGACTATCTAGATACTCCATGGATGGTTCCATTCCCAATCAATCCAATGTTCAGTGAGGATTGGAGTGAACTAGGTAACGCAGTAGGAATTGCAACAGTTGTTCCACCAGCTCCAGCAGCAGATCCTGCTCCTATTGAAATTGTTGGTGCAGGAACAACACTTGAACAATGGACAAGAGGTGGAGTTGTAGTTGACAAAGACACCGTTGAACCTCCAGATGCCGAAGCAGCAGCAGAACCTGAAGCAGAGTGATATTTGACCAATTAGGATAAGACTTGTTAGAATGTCGGGAGGGGAAACCCTCCCCTTTTTTATGTCTAAATAACCTTGTATAATTAAAATATTATCAGTTCCTTGAGGCGATAAAATGAGATCGAAAGCATTTTTTATTAACGGTGGTGCTGGCCGTGTGATTTGTGCTATTCCTGCTTTAGAAAAGTATGAAGAGCAAAATCCAGACGATGACTTTATCATTGTTGCAGAAGGTGGTACTGACTTTTTTAAAGGTCACCCAACACTCTTCAAAAAAACATATGATAGTTGGCACAAAAACTTGTTTAGAGACAAGTTGAAGGACAGAGATATTGTTTCGACAGAACCATATAGAATTTGGGAATACTATAATCAAAAGTGTAATCTTTCCCAGGCATACGATATCCAGATTAATGGGGAAGGTGTAAGAGAACTTCAAAAACCAACAATTAGACTTTCTCGTCAAGAAGCAATTAATGCAAAGTTTATTGTTGAAGAAGTAAGACAGAAGACGAAGAAGGATAAGGTTGTTGTCTTCCAACCATTTGGACGAGGTTCCCAAATGGTAGGTAATTTTGTTACTGACCCAAGTGGAAGAAGTTTTGAATTTACAAACGTTGTCAGCATCATTAAAAAACTTCAGAAGAAGTATGCTGTCATTTACTTTGGTGAAATGGAATTTGATTTCTCCAAAGAAGGTTGTAAAGATCCAGTTGCACATCCAAAAGGCATTGACCTAAGACAATGGTCTGCTATCGTATCAGAATCCGATTTGTTCATTGGATGCGATTCTGTTGGTCAGCACATGGCATATTCGTTTGATGTTCCTGCAGTTGTAGTTGTTGGTTCTACTTGCAAGGAAAATATTAGTTATCCTGGATGCGAAAAGTTTGATGTTTTAGACATGGGTGAGGGTCAACGCATCTATGATCCAATTCGTGTTGCTGCTGATGAAGTCACACAAAGACAAAATGATGGAATCATGGCAATGAATAGTGCAATTGAAGATGTCATCATTAAGTCAACAGATAAATTGATGAATAAGTATTATGTAAGGAAGAAAGATACTGTTGTTCTTCCTGGACAAGATGGAGCACCAACAGGTGCTTGTTGCCCACCACAGGGAGCACAAGGACCAATGCCAGGGTTTGCACCAGGTGAGGCATCACCAGCAACTCTTCCAGGTACTTCCAAAAAGTCCGTAGGTGCTGTAGAATCTCTACTTAAGGAGAGTGGAATTCAAACAAAATCAAATTCCAAGAAGGGATTTGTTGAAACTGTTAAAAATTGAGGTTAGACAATGACAATTATCGCATCGGTTGCCCGTGGTCATAACGGGAGTACAACCCTTATGAAAGATGGTGAAATCATCTTTTATCTTGAAGAAGAAAGACTTTCTAGATTTAAATATGATGGTTCTCCCCTTCTAGGACTTCAAAAAGTATTTGATTACGTTGACCATATTGACCATTTGGTCGTTTGCCATACTCACCGTCATGGTCCACAACTTGATTGGACTGGTGAAGATATGTATCAGGGATTTGTAAGAAAACTTGCTAAGAAAAAGTTTGATTTTGAAACTCACTTCATTGACCTGATTCACCATGATATGCACGCTGCATGTGGTTTCTATAACTCTGGTTTCGATACTGCTGCTTGTGTCATTGCTGATGGTGCAGGAAGTTTCCTCCAATACGAAGGTGTTGAGGATGTCATGTTTGAATTTGAGTCAATCTATAAAGCAGATTATGGTGGTGGTGAAAACTTCCAGAAAGTATTCAAACATATTGGAACAAAAGCAGCTATTGGTTGCAACCAAGTAGACGATGGTATCTGGTTAACAGAGTACCCTGGTCATACAAAAATGTATGAAGCAGTTACCGAATACTGTGGATTCCCTGCAATCGAAGCAGGTAAATTGATGGGTCTTGCCCCATACGGTAAACCTAATGATGAACTTCCAGACTTTTTCAGTAACGGTTGGGGCAATCGTGAACTGATTATTCCAACATATCCAAACGCAGCAAAGATTAATGCTGGTCGTTATCCAATCCTAATGAAGGATGTTCAAGAGCATGTA
>MDSZ01216335.1_pt1 | contig 11131 bp, 16 predicted proteins | sample 811201 | NCBI WGS metagenome assembly MDSZ01 (sample SAMN05326647, study PRJNA326480) | marine metagenome | isolation source: seawater | place: Indian Ocean: North | collected 2010 | reverse complement strand
ACTGTCAAGGACGTATATATGACAGGATGGCAGTTGGGGTGCAAAGGTGTCACTGTATATAGAGATGGGTGTAGAACAGGAGTTCTTGTCAGCGATACGGCATCAAAAGCAGACGACTTTGAAGAAAGATCTTCACCCAAGAGGCCTGAAGTTCTAGAGTGTGATATCCATGGTGCTACTATTAAGGGAGAGAGATGGACCATACTGGTGGGATTAATGAATGGTCGTCCTTATGAGGTAATGGGCGGTTTGTCTCATTATGTTGAAATCCCTAGAAAGTATAAAACCGGTCTCATTGCCAAGAAGCCAAGGAAGACAACAGCATCCATTTATGACTTGACTGTCGGTGAGGGCGATGACATGATGGTTGTTAAAGACATTGTCAAAGTGTTCGACAATCCCAACTATGCTGGGTACACAAGAACAATTTCACTAGCACTTCGACATGGAGCACCAATACAGTACCTGGTCGAACAGTTACAGAAAGACAAAGACGCAGACTTGTTCAGTTTCTCTAAGGTAATTGCAAGGTGCTTGAAGAAGTACATTGCGGACGGAACAAAGTCAGGAAACAAAACATGTGACAATTGTGGTGCAGAAGATTCTCTTATTTATCAAGAAGGATGCGTAACTTGTGCCAACTGTGGTCACTCAAAGTGTAGTTAGGAGATTGAGATGAAGTGGACAACAAGTTATGATCCAAAAGTAAAAGAATTAGAGTTACGTTACAATCCTGTGATTGTAAGAGTCAATAAGTTTGACGAAGATGCTGCTAAAAAGTTTGATCAAGAAATTGCAAGAGCACACAACACAGGACAAAAAGTCATTCCTGTAGTTATTGATTCGTATGGTGGACAGGTATACAGCTTAATGTCAATGATATCAGCCATCAAGCATGCAGAGCTTCCTGTCGCAACGATTGTAGAAGGCAAAGCCATGTCATGTGGTGCAATTCTTTTCTCTTTTGGAGAAGAAGGACTTCGATTTATGGATCCAAACGCGACAGTCATGATCCACGACGTGTCGAGCATGGACTTTGGAAAAGTTGAAGAACTAAAAGCTGGTGCAAAAGAGGCTGATCGATTGAACACCATAATTTACACTATGATGGCTAGAAACTGCGGTAAAAAAGACGACTACTTTATGAAGATAGTTGACAAGAAAAAGCATGCTGATTGGTTTCTAGATGCTGATGAAGCAAAAAAGCACGGATTAGCAAACCAGCTAAGGGTGCCGACTGTCAGAGTTAACGTCAATATTGACATAGACCTAGAGTAACATGGACAAAGATTTCTATAATGAGAGCTCTTCATCAAAATTGGGATGGCAACCCGAGTGGTTTGGAGAGTCTGATTTCGACGATAAGCTGGTCGAAGCCGTAAAAAAGTGGCAAAGAAGACTGGGTATAAAGTCAGACGGATTAGTCGGACCGCAAACATTTAGAAGGGTGTGGACCGAAAGACAAAGCAAGATTAGTGATTACAAGCCCAGGACTAGCTCCCGTGACACAAATCATTTAGTTCACAATGGAAGCTTTTATGAAATCAAGTGGGACAAAGTAATTCTTTGGGATGAGCCAGACGGTTTAGAGTGCAAAGAAGGAACTTATAGTTCCTATGCAGGAAGGCCAGACAGAGACCCGCATTTTTTTGTAACTCATTGGGATGTTTGTCTGTCTAGTGAATCTATGGCTAAAGTAATTGCTAAAAGAGGAATCTCTATTCATTTTGGTATTGATAATGATGGAACAATATATCAGCTTTTAGATACGCAACATGCAGCTTGGCAGGCAGGCGGTCGAAAATGGAATCATGAAAGCATTGGCGTAGAGATTGCGAATGCTTACTACCCAAAGTATCAGTCGTGGTATGAGCGAAATGGTTTCGGCCCAAGGCCCGTCATTCCGAAAGGAAAAGTAAAGTGCCATGGAAGAGGATTAGGTGAGCACTTAGGGTTCTATGATGTACAGATTGATGCCTTGGCAGCTTTGTACGAAGCACTTAATAGAAAACTAGGTATCCCGTTGAAAAGTCCAACAGATGCCACAGGCAGACACTCTGAGACTGTTTGTCCGGAAGCAGCTTCAAGCTCATTTGCGGGATTTATAAGTCACTATCACCTTACTAAACGAAAAATAGACTGTGCAGGATTAGACTTGGTTGATATCTGCAGGAGAGCAAAGAATGTCTAACATTAGAGACGTGCAAGAAAAGATACAAAAGCAACTTGATGAAATTAATATTGAAGCTTTAAATGATAAGCTAAAATTGATAGCATACTTTCACGATAGAATGGTACCAATTCTAAACGAAGTCATGACGTCTTCAGCTTCAGAGGCCAAAGACTATGAAGATGCCTACAAGATTGTTACATCAAAGCTAAGAAACATCATAGCAAGCATTACAGCAGAGAAAAGAAATTCTGAGGCTGCGCTGATGACATCGGTCGGAAAGAGGGATGCCCTCGAAGACATTCTTAAAGATGTGTCAGAGATTGTTCAAAAGACAAACGATGAAGTGCGTCAAGAAAAGATAGAAAATATTGCACAGAAGATTCAAAGTGGATCTTTTGATCCTGATGTCCCGCGAAAAATTGGTCAACGACCTGAAAAAATAAAAGATATTCGTGCTGCTAAGGCAACTCTATTTGGCGGGTCTACTAGAAATCAAAGTTCAGAAGAGCAGTAGAATAAATGAAACAGTTTATCGTAAGGTCTGCCTACAGACGTCTTAAGTTTCTTGGAGATGAGATCGAAGATAGGAAAAACCTATTTTCAGGATACGAAAAAGACTTTATGAGAGTTGTTAGGATTGCCCGAGGAAACATTAAGGTCAATCAGAACCATGAAAAGCTCAAGCAGAATCTAGATGAAGCTGCCAAGAACAGAGCACGACAACAAGCCGAAGAAGCACTGCAAGAGCAAGAGTTCAATGACTCAACTCCTGACGTGCCTCAAAAAAAGTTGTACAGAAAAATAGCAAAAGAAACTCACCCAGACAAGTACGATCAGCTTGATGTTAGTGACGAAGAAAAAGAAAGTCTTCATGACATATTCAAGCGTGCAGCTGAGGCTTATGAAAATGATGATGTTCCTGAAATGATTAGACTAGCTCTTTCTCTTAACATCGAAGTTCAGGACTTAGGAATGGATGAGGATGAAGTCATAGAGTATATCCAAAAAGCTATCCACAAAACAGAGAAAGAGCTTGAGCAGATGTCTGAATCCTTTGTCTGGATGTGGGGAACTTCATTTGGCAATGTCGAAATGAGAGTCAGACTTCTGGATGCTTATCTTAGACAGACTGGTCACCCACCTGTTTCTAATACAATTTTAACAGACATAGTATCTCACCATGAAGATCCTTCAACACCAGAAGACGGATCAAGTCGACGCAGAAAAAGAAAGCCAGGAACAAGACCAAAGAAATTAATACGGTAGTTGTTCATTTAGATATCACTGTGTACTATTAGTAAAACATCACAGGGGTAAAACTATGTCTGGTATGGCTAAAAATATTGCTAAGCAAAGCATCAAAGACGTTCTAGATAGACACGCAGGAAGTCAATTAAATCTAGCAGCTGAGTCAGTAAGAGAAATTTTATCTGATACGATTGTAGAAGAGCTGGAAAAGAAACTAAAGCTTTCAATTCAAGTTTCTAGACCTGATTTTGACGACAAGACACTCACAATGGACGTGGGGAGAAACCTTTGGTAATTAATAGCCTACCACAGTCTCCGATAGGCATGCTTCAAGAGGAAATGTGGCCTGACGTTTGGAAGATTCTAGTTGTATCAATCTTGCATAATCAAACGTCACGCAAGCAAGTGGATAAAGTCTACGAAGATCTTTTTAAGAAATATCCAAATGCTGAAAGTATGGCTTCTGCAAGTGAAGACTCAGTTGCTGAAATCGTGAAGCCCTTAGGCCTCTACAACAGGAGAAGCCGTGGACTAATTAAGTTTTCTAAGCAATTTGTAGAAAATGATTGGCAGATGCCATCAGATCTTTATGGGTGTGGCAAGTACGCTGATGACTGCTACACAGTTTTTTGTAAGTTCGACTGGAAAAATGTAAATCCAACTGATCACGCATTAAATGATTATGTTGACTGGGCAAGGAGGACGTATGCCTGAAGGTGCAGAAGTAAAAAAATATGGTGAGTCTCTGGCACAAAAAGTTAGCGGAGCAACTCTAGAGTCTGTAAACATATTGACAGGCAGGTATACAAAAAAACCTCCTGAGGGATTAGACTTCTTTCTTCAAAATCTACCAGGACCTATTGTAGGTGTCGGTGTGCACGGAAAGTTTTTGTACTGGATTCTCGCTAACGACACTTATATACACAGCACTCTTGGAATGACCGGTCATTGGTCTGGGCAGAAGACTACACACTCTCGCGTAGAATTTGTGACTTCTAGAGGAAGTGTATTCTATACAGACCAGAGAAATTTTGGGACTTTAAAGTTTACTGCCGGAAAAAAGTCGCTCATAACTAAGCTAGAGTCACTAGGGCCTGATATGCTATCACAAGACGTATCGGACGAAGAGTTTCAGAAAGCTATAGGAAAAAAGAAAAAGTGGACTTTGGCAAAAGCTGTGATGGATCAGTCTGTAGTCGCAGGAGTTGGAAATTACGTTAAGGCAGAAGCACTGTGGCTAGCTCGTCTGTCTCCAAACAGAACTGTTGACAGCTTATCAGATCATGACTTAAGCGTACTAAACCATTCTATCAAGACAGTTCTAAGAGAGAGCTTTCAAAATGGAGGCGCTACGCTTAGAACTTATAAAAACTTTGACGGCACTGAAGGCAAATACAGTTCTAGATTCGCAGTGTATAATCAGAAGCAAGATCCTGACGGTAATGAAGTCGTCAAGGAAAAGACAGCAGACGGAAGAACAACACACTGGGTGCCGTCTGTTCAGATTTAATTTATAGGAGAAAAAATGACTACCTCAAATGAAATTTACGTGTTCTCTGATGATTTAGTAATTACTATGGCAAAGCTAATTCAAGTTGCAATGCTCACAGGAACTGATATCTACGATCATCTAAGGACAGTCCAATGTGTTGTAAATGATGACGGCAAAATTACTACGTCTCCAGACTTTTCAGAAAGCCTGGAAACTGAAATTGCATCTATGCTTGAAAGAGCTCAGAGTCTGACAAAGGAGGGGTAAATGGACAAGCTAGACGAAATGTTTAGGCTTCGACAACGCTTCATGGAATCAATGAAAGTAGCTAAGCCAGGTATATACCCAGAGTGGCCAGTAGAAATCAGCCAGAAAGAAAACCAGCAGCTTCTGAGGGACACAGCACTAAAGGGTGTAGAAGAAATGTTCGAAGCCTTAGGTCATCTCAAAAATTGGAAGCCCCATAGAACAACTGAAATAACTGAATTCGATCGTGATGAATTCTTAGAAGAGATAGTGGACGCTTTTAACTATTTTTTCTCAATTTTAGTGTTGACTGGCGTCACGTCAGAAGAACTTTATGACACGTATGTCAAGAAGGATGAAATCATTCACAAAAGACTTGAAACCGGGTATTGACATATTTAAGAATGACTATCGAGTCACAGAGAGGTGTACAATGAGTCATTCTATTAGACAGCAATTAGTTAATGCACAAAGGTTTGATATCCATACATGTGCTGATCAGATTGCCAGGCTAGTTGCGCTCGACATTATTAAATCACCTACTAAAGTTGTTGAAACAACTTACGTCTACGACGGCGAAGGAATTGAAGCACTGTCCGGTAACGAGACTACTGTTTTGGGAGAACGCCTTGTAGGTGATTTCTTCGACACATTCCCAGAAATAGAAATCGAAGTAAAAGTTAAGATCGCAGACAAGCCTGACATCGACGGTTATTACTATCACACAGTTGACCCACAAGAAGAAGCCGGGTTAATAGAAGTAGTGATCAGTCTTAACGATGATTTTCTTAAGAAAACAACAGAAGATCGCTTAAGAGTCTCAATACAAAGTGTTCTGACACACGAAATGCAGCATGCTGTACAAAGGTGTTACTTGGGTGTTGACATGGAGCAAATTCATAATACACCTATTGATCACTTGGAAGACTTGAGAGAAGTCGACGCCCGAGTAGAAGAAGTTCTATGCGTTATGCAGTCGACCCCGTTAAGTGTGACAACTTTTAAGTCTAAAATGTTGGCTTACATGCACGAGTATTGCAAAAGAAACAAATTGGTGGGGATTAATCTTGACAGAATAGTCCAAAATCACACAGACTTTTATATTGACAAGGTAGTCAATCCAGCCTAAGTCATTCTCACCAAAGCACTTAAGTGAATTACGAAGCCAAGTGACGCGCACAGGTGCCAGATAGTGTGAAAGTATCTTTTGTAGTCGTACATATAAAAAAGTGATCCAATTGTGTACATGGCTCCACCTGCCAAAAGAAGGCCAGAAGCTTCTGGGCATGCTAAACAGTTTGTGTCTAGCAAAAACAGAATGTTAGACCACCCAGCTAGAAGATAGACTCCCAAAGCGGGCCAAAAGCTATTTGAATTTCTAAATACTTTAAACTTTACAAAAATACAAAAAACCAGAACAAGAAGTGAAATCCCAGTGTAGGTATAAAACTCAGTGTCGGGAAGAAATATTCTAAAAAGAGAAATAAATCCACCACCGATTGCCACGAAGATCGATATGAGATCAAACAGTCTAAGTCGGGACTTTACAATAGGGTCAAAAGCTCCATGATAAAGAACAGATCCTAAAAAAGTAGTGCACATAGAAATGCCGAACAAGTAGTAGGGCCAAGTTTGCAGACCTGAAGAAGATGCTTGAGAAGTCAGCATGTGTGTCGCCATAATTGCGATGCCAAGTGTTACGGCGTGTGTAAGCGAATTCAAAAGTTCTTCAGCGTTGTCACGAAGATATTGAGTTTTTGCCATTTTGTACTTTTTGGGTGTTGCGTCTATGTTTTATTGTGATGTGTAAAGGACAGCTAGTAAAACTAAAACACGGAACTCAGTGCAATTATTCAACTCCTGATGGAAGTATGAATTTGAGCATCGAGAATGACTGTACTTACGGTATTATTTTAGGCTTTTATGACTATGAAGGAACCTATGAAATTTTGTTAGATGGAGAGATCCTCTATAACATTTACTCTGATAGCCTGGAGGCTGTGTAATATGAATGATTGGAACAACACAACAAGCGCTGCTGCATTACAAAAGAAGTTTTCTGACTTGTTTTTTGATACAAAGTCAATGACTTCTGAACAGAAGCAAGAAATGATGAAAACATTTGTTTTGTCCCTGCATGGTGAAGTAAGCGATCTAGCATCATCAATTAACTACAAGGATCATCGCCTGACTGAATATCCTGTAGATCACGAAACAATACTGTTCAAAACAGTTGATGCTTACAGATATCTTCTAGCAATTCTTAATTTGTGGGAGATTTCTGGAGAAGAGTTTGCCAAAGCGCTGGCTCAAAAAGATGACTTCCTTCACTATCGACATTCACTAGAAACAAATAAGTGGACCGGCCAACCGGTTGTCCTGTTTGATATGGACGATGTTCTTGCTGAGTTTAGAACAGAGTTCTGTCATTTTGCATCAATACATACAGGAATTCATATTGATCCGGACACATCTGAATATTACAATACAACCGTCTTTCGAGAAAACAATATCGATAGCGAAGAAGTTTTTAGGGAGTTTATTAGAAGCCGGCTTTTTGAAAACCTCAAACCTAATAAAAAGTTTGTAGAGGTTTTCAAAAATCTTAAAGAACAAGGTTTCTGGATGCAGATCTTGACTGCACGCCCTGCTGACAGTTTGTTTTGCTACTACGATACATTTGAATGGCTGTCAAAGCACGGCATTGAAGCTGACGCTGTTGCATTCTCAGCAGAAAAGTTTAGGTGGCTTTCTGATCAAGAATTTTACGGTAAAACCCATGTTTTTGCAATCGATGATTCAGCAAAACACGCGAGTGAATATGCAAAACACGGTGTAGAAGTCATAGTCCCTTGCACTACCTACAATCGAGAAGTCAAAGGTAGACAAAATGTTCTATACATTGATAACCATGATGATATTGTGAAAACAGTAAAGGAGTATGCTGATGCAGTCTTATCTAAGAAAAGTGATTGATGAAACAATCGTGGGTGTACCATGCCCAGTTGACAAACTACAGAAGATTAGAAAAGGTGTTCCTGAGACTGTCATTACAAAAGAATGGGATTCTGTGATTTTCGGCCTGTTCCTTGAAAAGGGGGACACTGCTTATGCTCGAGATGGATATCATGATGCAATCAAATTAATTGAAAAACATCTTCTAGAAAAATGAACAGTTTAAGACCTTGTGATACACTTACCTTACCGGCATCAACTGAATTAAGGAGAACGATCTATGCCAATTAACCAAGATTTACAGCCCATTGAATTGCCAATGGATCTCAAGTTCGGTCAGCGGCCGAATACACGCTTTCAAAATAATTTGGAGGCACTTAAAGTGGAGCTAGTTGATGCTCCAACGTCAGAACAAGCTAGAAATGTGGCTTGGCATTATGTCAAGGCTACGTGGGCTGATCGACCCGATGAAATTAGTCCTCGCAATGCTTCTGATGTTGTTAAAAGCAAGAATCTTCTCGATGTTTTGCAATTCAGGGCACTGCCAACTCCAATGGAATGTCTGGGCTTTACGTTTAGGTTGTCAGGCCTGTCGTTTCAAGAGGTAACCCACATCATTCGTCACCGAGCAGGATCTTTCGCTGCTCAGTGTACTGGTGACCGTGATCTTAGGAATGACGGTGCTGTAATCCCTGAAGCAGTTGAGAATTCACCTGATTTTCTAGAACGTTATAAAAAGATCGTTGAAGACTCAAAGCAACTCTACGCTGATATGACTGACTCAAAGGTCATTTCTATGATGGATGCCAGAATGATTCTTCCAAAGTGCATGACTTCTTTTTATTACATGCGCCTAAACTTGAAAGACTTGATTGGGTTTGTAAATCAGAGGCAGGATGTTCAGATTCAACCAGCAGCTGATAATATCTTGGCAATTCAGATGGCTCTCGCAGCGTGTAAAGCAATTCCTGAATTGACTCAAGTATTTAACTTCGAAAAGCAGGACATTCACTATATCAAGACCTTTCGAGTGAAAGAAGGCGAAAAGTGGATTTCAAGAGGTACAAATCTCTACTGGCCTGAGCCGAAGAACGACACGTTTGATTTTCACCCCGAAGACACAATTTATCAGTGTCGTCGTGAAGAACTAAATGGCACTCATGGTGAAGGAACAAAGATCTTCACCAAAATGTGGTCTGAAGGTATGGAAGAATTCCAAAATCTAAAAGAAACTTATAAGCATGACTTTATGCGTGGATCCTCAAGGAGAAAGAAGTAACAACATGAAGAAGAAGATTTACTTAGCATCTGGATGGTTTAATCCTACACAAGCTGAAGAGCTTACTCGTCTAGAAGAAATTTGTGACAGCCGAGAATGGATTGACCTTGCTTCGCCTCGGCGTATTTTTGTGTGCCCACCAAATGCACCAAAGGAAACACAAGACGCTACATTTGATGGCAATCTGCATCATATCAATACTGCAGACTTTTTGATTGTCAATACACGGGACAAAGACATCGGTACTATTTGGGAAGCAGGATATGCTTTTGCAAACGATGTTCCGATCGTGTATTTCTGTGCAGGTTTACCTGCTGGCGCTAAGTTTAATCTTATGCTAGCAAGAAGTGGAATCAAGGTCTGTACTTCATTTGAAGAGCTAGAGAACTATCTTGACAGGTGTTATAGCACAGAAACTCTTATTGTTGAACCTTACGATCAAGCAATCGAGTAAAGAGAACATGAAGGTATTTGTCACTGGAGAGGCAGGTTTCATAGGAAGGAACTTGCCCTCTTCATTTGAAAAACTTGGTCACACAGTAGTTTCAGGCCTGAAAGCGCACATGCTTTCAACTCATAAAGGCGAACCCTGTGTTCACCAAAATAGCAAAGATCAGTGGATTAAGTTCTTTAGAGACAATGGTATCGACGTAGTTGTTCATAACGCAGCTGTTGTGGGAACTGACGTTGTTGCCCTGAATCAGAAAGAATCTACTCTGACAAACGTCATGGGTACACACAATATTTGTCAAGCTGCAAAAAGCCTGGGAATACCTGTGTGTTACATGGGCACGTCTGTAATTTATGACACACCCAGCTATCAAGACAGCGCTATAACAGAAACGAGTGATATCAATCCAAGCACATTTTATGGTGCTCAAAAGCTATCAGGTGAGTACGTCGTTAAGAGTACAGTCAAAGACTGGTTGATCATGCGCCCACTTTTTGCTTATGGCGGTGTGGGTGACATGAACTCTTTAATTGCAAAGACTTTCTACGGGTACAAACAGAAGGAAAATGAAATTGACATGTTTTTAGACCCACAAAAGTCTAAAGATTACATGCATGTTGAAGACTTCTGTGATGCTGTTGCTCTAGCTTGTCATCAAGGTTTGTGGGGCAATGACTACAACGTTTCAGCTGAGGAGCCTATTTCTACATGGCAAATTATTGAGAAGATGTCAGGTGTTTGTGGCTACGACCTTGAGTACATATTGAAGTGGCACCCAGAAACTGACTACTTAGGCAATCACGTTTTATCTTCTGAAAAGTTTAGGAAGAAGACGGGATGGACACCGAAGCGCACATTTGACACAGGATTGGTCAAGTCGTGGAGGAGCATACTCTCTGCTAAGAAGTCATATAACCCACTGATCCACCTTCAGGAAGCTCGTGAAAAAGGTGTAGATCTTAATCAATTTTTCCCCCAGAAAATGTAAATCTATCGTCGATGTGGTATAATAGTTCTGAACTATAAAGGAGCTATTGTATGACAATTGATATCATTCGGCCACCTGAACGTTTCGTAGGACTCCATGCACATTCTGGATTCTCTACATTCGACGGTTTAGGCTATCCATCTGACCATATTGACTTTGTTCTCTCTGAAGCACAAGGTATGGATGCTTGGGCATTAACAGATCACGGAAATGGATCTGGTCTTGCTCACGCTCGGTCTCACACGGTCAAGATGCAAAAAGCCGGTCGAAAATATCGACAGCTTTACGGTGTTGAGTTT
>MDSZ01052441.1_pt1 | contig 11131 bp, 10 predicted proteins | sample 811201 | NCBI WGS metagenome assembly MDSZ01 (sample SAMN05326647, study PRJNA326480) | marine metagenome | isolation source: seawater | place: Indian Ocean: North | collected 2010 | reverse complement strand
GACCGCGATCCGCAGCTTCGCCCGGTCCCCCGCATGGCCCGGCAGGGCATGGGAATAGGCGCCGCGCGACCAAGGATCGACGCCCCAGTTCGACACCGCCGCAGCCTCCAGCCGCCGCCTCATGTTGGACCCCAGGGCCGCGACCAGTTCGGACACGGCGAAGTCGACCAGGGCGGCGGGCCCCTGCGCCTCCAGCCCCCAGGCCAGGTCGGCGCCGAAATAGGCTTCTATCATCGGCCGTCCGAACGGTCGCAGATGATAGCCGCCGGTCTCGGCCGTGTCGGTCCGCGTCCACAGCTGGGTGTCGGGCTGGAAGTCGCCCGCACCCCGCACCGTCATATGCACCTTGGACGCCAGGCCCAGGGGCACGCCCGCCGTCGCCTCCAGCCAGGCGGGAACCGGCGGATCGATCCGCACAGCCTCGCTGGCGATCAGGCTGTTGGGGACCGTCAGGATCACGGCCCGCGCCGTCAGCTCGCCCCGGCTGGTCTCCAGCCGCAAAAGGGGGCCGGAGCGGTCGATGCGCCGCACGGCGCAGTCGCGCACCACGGCGTCCGACACCGCCTCGCCCAGCCGGGCGACCAGCCGGCCATAGCCCTCGCGCACTCGCCAGTTCACCCCGGTGTCGCCATAGGCGTCGTAGTCCAGGCTGGACACCTCGGCGAACCGCGCCCCGTTCAGGGCGCCCGAGATGGCGTCCATCCGGGCGTTCCAACGGCAGTCGGGGTCGAAGAAGTCGGAGGCGGGCCGGTCTTCACCCCGCGCCGCCGCTTCGCTTACGCGCTGATCGAAGGCCGCGAAGGCCTCGCCGAACTCGGCCAGGTCGGCGCGCGTAATCTCGTGATCGAAGGCCTGGGTCCGCCACGGCGGCGGGGTCCGGTCCAGGGTCAGGCCCTCGGCCTCCACCCGCCGGGCCAGGACATTGTCGTCGGCCGAGTGCAGCCAGCCGCAGCCCATGTCCAGGCCCTCGCCTTCGACCTGGGCCGTCCAGGCGCGCCCGCCGATCCGGTCGCGCGCCTCCAGCACCAGAACCGACAGGCCGGGCCGCACCAGCCGCCGCGCGGCGGCGATCCCCGCCGCCCCTGCCCCGACGACCGCCACATCGACTTCGGACGGCAGGGGATTCGAAGCTCGGGCGCGGTCGGTCATGAGGCGAGGACATACACGAAAACCAGGCGTGATCGGGCTTCTGGCGATTGGAGATTGATTTTTGGACGGCGACGTCCATTTTAGCGCCGCTTCAAAACGCCGCACCCTCCCCCGGATGTCCCCATGTCCCCTGAACTGAAGAAACGCCTGCCGCTGTTCGCCGCGATCCTCGTCGGTCTCGCCCTGATCGCGGGCGGGATCGTCTGGTGGCTGAACGGCCAGAGGTGGGAGAGCACCGACAACGCCTTCGTCCAGGCCGACACCACCCTGGTCAGCCCCCAGCTGGCCGGCCGGGTGACCGAGGTCCTGGTCGGCGACAACCAGCGGGTCGAGGCCGGTCAGGTCCTGGTCAAGCTGGACGACAGCGACCAGCGCGCCGAACTGATCCGCGCCGAAGCCAACCTTCAGGCGGCCATCGCCGCCGTCGGCAATGTCGACGCCCAGGCCGAGCAGGAGAAGGCGACCGTCGCCGCCCGCGCCGCCGCCGTGGCCCAGGCCCGCGCCCAGGCCGGCCTGGCCCGCGCCGAGGTCGACCGCTACGGCAAGCTGGCCCAGCAGGGCTGGGTCTCGCAGCAGCGGATCCAGACCGAACGCGCCACCGCCGTCACCGCTGACGCCGCCGTGGCCCAGGCCCAGGCCGCCCTGGTCGCCGAACAGCGCACCGCCGGGGTGCTGGGCTCAACCCGCGAACAGAGCGTCGCCGCCGTCGAACAGGCCCGCGCCCAGGTCGAAAAGGCCCGCATCGCCCTGGACCGCACGGTGATCCGCGCCCCCATCGCCGGCGTCGTCGGGGCCCGCAGCGTCCGCCCCGGCCAGTTCGTCAACGCCGGAACCCAGCTGCTGTCGATCGTGCCCCTGACCCGGACCTATATCGTCGCCAACTTCAAGGAGACCCAGCTGGACCGGATGCGGCTGGGCCAAACCGTCGAGATTTCCGCCGACGCCTTCCCCGGCCGCAAGATCGAAGGCCGGATCGACAGCTTCGCCCCCGCCACCGGTTCCGAATTCGCCCTGATCCCGGTCGAGAACGCCACCGGCAACTTCACCAAGATCACCCAGCGCGTACCTGTTCGGATCGTCGTCAGCGGCGCCGACCGGAACCTGGCCCTGCGCCCCGGTCTGTCGGTGGACGTCAAGGTGGATCTGAAGAGCCAGGGCGGCGCGAGCTTCGCCGAGGCCTCTCTGACGGCCCCCCGCCCGTGACCGCCGCCGCCCCCGCCGCCGCCGGCGGGGCCCCGTCCGACGCCAGGGCCCCCGTCGCCGGCCATCCCGAGATCAACTGGACCATGCTGCTGCTGGGCTTCGCCGGCATGGTGGTGGGCCAGTTCATGGCCATCCTCGACATCCAGATCGTCGCCGCCTCCCTGCCCCAGATCCAGGCGGGCGTCGGCGCCTCGGCCGACGAGATCAGCTGGATCCAGACCGCCTATCTGATCCCCGAGGTCGTCATGATCCCCCTGTCCGGCTTCCTGTCGCGGCTGTGGGGCACCCAGCGGCTGTTCCTCGCCTCCTGCGCCGGCTTCGTCCTGATGAGCGTGGCCACCGGCCTGTCGACGTCCATCGACATGATGATCCTGTTCCGGGCCATCCAGGGCTTCGTCGGCGGGGCCATGATCCCGACCGTTTTCGCCGTGGCCTTCACCGCCTTTCCGCCGGACAAGCGGGTCACGGCCAGCGTGGTCATGGGCCTGATCGTCACCCTGGCCCCCACCGTCGGCCCGACGCTCGGCGGCCACCTGACCGAGTGGCTCAGCTGGCGCTGGCTGTTCTTCATCAATGTGGGGCCGGGCCTGCTGGTCCTCTTCCTGGTCGGACGGTACGGGAACTTCGACAAGGGCGACCCGTCCCTGGCCAAGGGGTTCGACTGGTGGGGCCTGGGCCTGATGGCCGCCTTCCTGATGTCGATGCAATATGTGCTCGAGGAGGGGGCCAAGAACGACTGGTTCGACGACACCCATATCCTGATGCTGACGGTCGTCGCCGCCGTGGCCGGGCCGATCTTCGTCTGGCGCTCCCTGACCTATCGCCAGCCGATCGTCGAGCTGCGCGCCTTCGGCAACCGCAACTTCCTGGTCGGCTTCGTCATGACCTTCACGGTCGGCTTCGCCCTGTTCGGCGGCACCTTCCTGTTGCCCCTCTTCCTGGGGCGGGTGCGGGAGTATTCGTCGTCGGAAGTGGGCACGACCATGGTCGTCTCGGGTCTTGCGATGTTCGCCACCGCCCCCTTCGCCGGGCGCCTGGTGCGCCGGATGGACGCGCGGATCCTGATGTTCGGCGGCTTCATGCTGTGCGCCTGGGGCATGTGGGAGGCGCGGATCGTCACCGACGACTGGGGCTTTTGGGAATTCGCCTCGGTCCAGGCCTTCCGCGGGGTCGGCGTCATGCTGGCCATGATCGCCTCGCAGCAGGTGACCATGGCCACCCTGCCGCCGCACATGGTCAAGAACGCCTCGGGCCTGGTCAACCTGTCGCGCAATGTCGGCGGCGCCTTCGGCCTGGCGATCCTGAACACCGGCCTGACCACAAATACCGCCATCCACATGGGCGAACTGACCAGCGGCATCACCCAGGGCGACCAGGCCATGCGCAACATGATGGCCGGCATGGCCCAGCGCTTCGCCGGCACCATCGACCCGGCCGCCTCGGCGATGAAGGCCGTCTATGGCATCCTGCAGAAACAGGCCACCACCATGGCCTTCGGCGACGCCTTCGCCTTGCTGGGCATCATGTGCGCCGGCGCCGCCTTCGTCACCCTGCTGGCCCAGCCGGTCAAGGCCCAGCCGGGCGCGCCCCCGTCGGACGCCCACTGATGGCGCGCCGCCGGGGCCAGGTCGACGAGAAGAAGAGCGAGGCCATACTGGAGGCGGCCGCCGCCCTGTTCGCCGAGAAGGGCCTGTCGGCTTCGATGGAGGAGATCGCCCGTCTCGCCGGGGTGTCGAAACAGACGGTCTACAACCGCTTCGCCTCCAAGCTGGAGATCGCCCGGGCCATGGCGAACCAGAAGGCCGAGGCGATCGTGGCCCCGCTGCGATCCAGCGGATCGCCCCTGGTCGTGCTCGAAGCCTTCGCCCAAGGCCTGCTGACCCTGGTCTGCCACCCGGACAAGGTCAGTTCGATGCGCGGCGTGGTGCTGCTGTCGGCCGATGCGCCAGAACTGGCCCAGACGGTCTATGAGGCCGGGCCGCGCCGCAGCCTGAGCCTGCTGTCGGCCTGGCTGGCCGAACAGACCCGCGCCGGTCGGCTGAACACGCCTAACCCCGACGAGGCGGCCGAGATGTTCACCGGCCTGGTCCTGGGTCACGCCCATCTGCGGTCTATGCTGAACGTGCCCCAGATCGACGATGAGCGCCGCGCCCATCGCGCCCGAGAAGCCGCGAGGATCTTCGTCACGGCCTATGCGCCGACGCTGGATCAAGCTAGGTGAGACGGTCGCGTAAAGGAGTTCGCCCATGCTGATCCACCTGTCGTCCTGGCCCGAGATCGACGCCCGCATCGCCTCTGACCAGCCCCTGTCCAAGACGATCGTGGTTCCCATCGGCTCCAATGAGCAACACGGCCCGACGGGTCTGCTCGGCACCGACTGGCTGTGTCCCGAGATCATCGCCCATGAGGCCGAGCGCGCCGACGCCGCCCTGACGGTGGCTCCGACCTTCAACATCGGCATGGCCCAGCATCACCTGGCCTTCGCCGGGACCATCTCCCTGCGGCCTTCCACCTTCATGGCCGCCATCACCGACTGGGTCTCGTCGCTGAGCCGGCACGGGTTCGAGCGGATCTATTTCCTGAACGGCCACGGCGGGAACGTCGCCACCATCGAGGCGACCTTCTCGGAAATCTACGCCGAATGGAGCTTCGTCGAGGACGAACCCCCGTTTGTTCTGAAGCTGAAGAACTGGTGGGACCTGCCGGGCGTCCCGGCCCTGTGCAACCAGATCTTCCCGACCGGCCACGGCATGCACGCCACCCCGTCCGAGATCGCCGTGACCCAGGCCGCCTATCCCGATCGGATCAAGACGGCCGACTACAGCCCTCAGATCGCGCCCAGCGGCCCGATCCGCGACGCCCTGGATTACCGCGCCCGCTTCCCCGACGGCCGCATCGGCTCCGACCCGGCCCAGGCCAGCCCCGAAAAGGGCCGCCGCATCATCGATCTGGCGGTCCCCGCCCTGCTGTCCGACGTCGCGGCCTTCGCCGCCGAGACGCGGCCCCAAGCCGTGTCGGGAGCCGGGTTCTGAGCCGCAGGGCCCGCGTCCCCGCCGCCGTCGCGCCGGCGGTGCTGGGCGCCGAACTGCTGAACGCCTCGGCCCAGGTGATCGCCGCCCGCACCGGGCGAATGGTTCAGGGGCTGACCGATCCGGCCGGACAGGATCTGGCCGAGCTGTCGCTGATGACGACCGAGAAGACCGAGGCCCTGGCCGCCGCCGCCGCCGCCCTGTCGGTTCGCGCGGGCGCCGTCGGCGAACGCCTGGGCCAGGCGGCCCTGGACGAGGGGGCGCGGGCGATGCAGGCCGCGACCGAGATCGCCTGCGCCCTGACCCCCGCCGCGGCCGCCCAGGCCCAGTTCCGCTACGCCCTGGGCTGGTGGAGCCGCGCCGCCGGCCAGACCCTGACCCTGAGCGCCGAACTGACCCAGGCCCAGACCGCCGCCCTGACCCCCATCCACAAGACCGCCGTCGCCAACGCCAAACGGCTGAGGAAGCGCTGAGGGGTGCGACTGTCTCCTCCCCACGCCGTGGGGAGGGGGACCGCGAAGCGGTGGAGGGGGTCTTGACCTCGCAGAGGCGCCGGCCCTGCGGACACGCCCCCTCCGTCACGGCGCGGAAGACGCGCCGCGCCACCTCCCCCAGAGGGGGAGGAGACAGAGGCGGCCTCCACCTCCCTCCGCCCCACTGACGCCAAGACCACCTCCCACCCCCGTCACCCTCGGCCTGACCCGAAGACCGGGCGTCGGTCGGACGGATGACGAGAGGAATGACGAGCGGCCGCCGATCAGGCGACCTCGACCACCTTCAGCCTGGGCTTCTTGGCCTTGCCGGGCTTGGCCGGGCGGACCGCCTTCTTGGCGGCCTTTTCGGCCTTCTTCGCTTCCTTCTCGGCCAGTTTCGCGGCCTTCTTGGCGGCCTTGGCCTCAGCCTTGGCGGCGTCGGGGGCGGCGTCGGCGGCGGCGGCCAGTTCGGCCAACTGGGTCAGGAAGGCGTCGCGCTGGCCCTTGGGCAGCAGGGCCATGATCCGTTTGTCGGCGGTCTCGACCAGGGGACGGGCGGCCTCCAGTCGGGCGGCGCCCTCCGGCGACAGGCGAACCGCCTTGGCGCGGGCGTCCAGGGTCGAGCGTTCGCGCTCCAGCAGGCCCTTGGCGGTCATCCGCGTGACCAGATCCGCCAGGGTGGAGCGGTCGATGCCGGTCATCCGCACCAGTTCGGTCTGGGTCAGGCCGGCCTTCAGCGAGGCGGCCTCAAGCACGGCGAACTGGCGCTGGGTCAGGCCGTCGGGGCCCATTTCCTCGGAATAGATGTCCAGCGCCAACTGCAAGGCCCGGTGCATCAGATGGCTGGGCGAGGTTCCCAGCGGTCCGACCTTCCGAACGGCTTTGCCAGACTTGACCATTTCGAGCTTCCCCCGGACCGCTTTCGTCCGCATGCGTATCAGCCCCGCTTTACGATTTGACGCGAGAAGTATGTCGGTTGCACGACATTTTGTCTGTAAGCTCCCGTCATTCCGCCATCAGAGGCCCGTGTCCGGCGAGATCGGACCCGGCTCTTCGTCCTTGATCATATTCTTCATGATCAGCGGCACCTGGGACAGGCCGAACAGGGAGGCGGCGATCCACAGAACGCCCCGGAAACTGGTCCAGACGTCGTTGGGATTGGGCGTCTCACGCCCCAGAGCATGCCAGACGGCCGTGACGGCCTCAGGGCTGCGGAACACCTCGTTCAACAGGGCGACGGCCAGGAAATAGAGGCCGTAGCGCAGGGTCAGGGTGCGCCAGGCGGCGTCATTGACCCGGAGGGCCGAGCCCAGCAGGGCCTTGAACGGATATTTCTTCAGCGGGATGGAGCCCAGCAGCACCACGGCCAGAAGCCCGTTCTGAACCGTCAGCTTCAGCTTCACATAGAGGTCGTCGTGGGTGAACAGGGTCAGCATGCCGAACACCAGGGCGAACAGGCCGGTGATCAGCGGCAGGGGCGCGAAGCGCCGCTCGACCGCATAGCCGACCCCCAGGGCCAGGGCCGAGGCGCCGACCAGCACCCAGGTCGCGAAGATCATGTCCCGCGTGGCGAAATAGCTGATCATGAAGGCGGCGAGCGCCCCGAAATCGACCAGCTGGCGAATCCACTGGCGGTTCTTCGTCTCGGGGGCGGGGGCGGGGGCGTCGGTCATTTCAGTCCTCCAGCCCCACCAGGGAGCGGGCGAAGGCGCGGGCGTCGAAGGGTTGCAGATCCTCCACCCCCTCCCCCACGCCGATCAGCATCAGGGGGGCGTCGGACGCCTGGGCCACGGGCACCAGCACCCCGCCCCGCGCCGTTCCGTCCAGCTTGGTCATCACCACCCCGGTGACGAAGGCGGTGCGGCCGAAGATCTGTTCCTGGGCCAGGGCGTTACGGCCCACGGTGGCGTCCAGCACCAGAAGGGTGTCATGCGGGGCGTCCGGATCGACCTTCTTCAGCACCCGCACGATCTTCAGCAGTTCGTCCATCAGGGCCGACTTGTTCTGCAGCCGCCCGGCCGTGTCGATCAGGACCACGTCGAACCCCTCGGCCCGCGCCCGGGTATAGGCGTCAAAGGCCAGGCCCGCCGCATCGGCCCCGTCGCGGCGGCTCTCGAAATGGGCGCCGGCCCGTTCTGCCCAGACCTTCAGCTGTTCGCGGGCCGCGGCGCGGAAGGTGTCGCCGGCGACGATCATCACCTTGGCGCCCTTGGCCGTCAGATCGGCGGCGATCTTGCCCAGGGTCGTCGTCTTGCCCGAGCCGTTCACCCCGACGAACAGGACCACATAGGGTTTGGGGCCGGACAGGGGATCGAAGGTCGCCTGACGCGGCGCCAGTTCGGCGGCGACCGCCTCGGCCAGGGCCTCCTTGACCTCGCGTTCGGGGGCGTCCTTGCCGAACTTTAGGGAACGGAACCGCTCGACGATGCGGGCGGTGGCGGCTGGGCCAAGGTCGCTTTCCAGCAGATGCTCTTCCAGCTGCTCCAGCGAAGCCTCGGACAGGGGCTCCTTGACGAAGGCGGAGACGACCTGGTCGGTCATCTGTTTGGAGGAGCGGGAGAGCCCTTGCGACAGGCGCTGGAACCAGCCCTTTTTCGGCGTATCGGTCATGACAGGGCTTTAGCTCCCGCAAGCCCCGGCGTCACCCGCATTCGCGACGTCGGACGATCCGCCGCCTTGCGGCAGGGGCGGGCGTCGGAAAAGCAGTGTCCGAACTGTCCGATGTGTCCGGTCGGGCGGATCGCCCCTCTTCCGTCGGCGGGAGAGGCAGGCCGGCGTTCGGCGCAGCCGAACCGGGGTCGGAGAGGGCAGGCGCGGGAAGGTCGGCGACGCGGCCTCGGCGCGCGAAAAACAGTGTCCGATGTGTCCGATGTGTCCGATGTGTCCGATTGCATCTCCCCTCCGTCGCTAATCCCATTATGCGCCGGTGTGGCGGGGCGAAGGGTCGATTGGCTCCAGCAGCTGCAACCGATTGATATTGCAGAGGCGACGTCGCTTCGGACCTGGGGACCTCCCGCAGCCGGCTTGCGCCGCGCCGCGAGGAGTAGATATACGAAACGTATTCGAATCATATCAGGACCACCCCATGGGCATCGTCAATATCGAGGATGAGCTGCACGAACAGCTGCGGCGGGCCAGCAAGGCCTCCTATCGGTCGATCAACGCCCAGGCCGCCTTCTGGATCAGGCTGGGCATGTTGTGCGAAACCCATCCGGGGATGAGCTTTCAGGAACTGATGGCGCGCGAGCTGCGGGCGGCAGGGGTGGAGACGCCGAACCTGTCGGGCGCGGCGGCATGACCAAGACCCCGGCCGAGATCGCCCTGATGGCCGAGGCGGGGCGGCGGCTGGCCCAGGTCTTCACCCATCTGGACGGCCTGCCCCTGGAGGGGATGAGCACCCTGGAGATCAACGACCGGGTCGAGGCCTTCATCGTCGATGAGCTGAAGGCGCGGCCGGCCAGCAAGGGTCAGTACGGCTACGGCTTCGTGCTGAACAGTTCGCGAAACGCCGTGGTCTGCCATGGCGTGCCCTCGGCGGACGAGGTGCTGAAGGACGGGGACATCGTCAATCTGGACATAACGCTTGAGAAGGACGGCTTCATCGCCGATTCGTCCAAGACCTATCTGATCGGCTCGGTCGGGCCCCAGGCGCGCAGGCTGGTGCGCACCACCTATGAGGCCCTGTGGAAGGGGATCAGGGCCGTGCGGCCCGGCGCCCGGCTGGGCGACATCGGCTTCGCCATCGAACGCCACGCCAAGGCGGCCGGCTATTCGGTCGTGCGCGACTATTGCGGCCACGGCATCGGGCGCGAGATGCATGAAGAGCCACAGGTGCTGCATTTCGGCCGGGCCGGGACCGGCCTGACCCTGAAGGAAGGCATGGTCTTCACCATAGAGCCGATGCTGAACCAGGGCGTGCGCACCGTTCGGACCGAGGACGACGGCTGGACGGTGACGACGGCCGACGGCAAGCTGTCGGCCCAGTTCGAACATACGGTGGCGGTGACGGCGGACGGGGTGCGGGTGCTGACCCTGAGGCCGGACGAGGCGCGGTGAAGCCGTCTGAAATCCTCCCCTCTGGGGCAGGTGGATCGACGAAGCGGCGAGACGGAGGGGGCGTGAAGCGTCTGGCAGCGGTGCGGCGTCGCCCCCCCTCCACCGCCTGCGGCGGTCCCCCTCCCCCAAGGGGGAGGAATGGAGCCCCCAAACCATTCCCGCCCCGGCTCATTACCCGCTATAGAGGTTCGGCCGGCGCGGGCCGGGTGATGCGGACGATGCGATGACCGATAGCCACCCCTTTTTCTCGCCCAAGACCCACGGCTTCGTGCGGGTGGCGGCGGCGACGCCGGTCAGCCATGTGGGCGATCCGGTCGCGAACGCTCAGGAGCATCTGGCGCTGATCCGGCAGGCGGCGGACCAGGGTGTGGACCTGATGGTGTTTCCGGAGCTGTCGCTGTCGGCCTATGCGAACGACGATCTGCATATGCAGGCGGCCCTGCTGGACGAGGTGGAGCGGCAGGTCGCGGTCCTGGCCCAGGCGACCGGGGGGGCGACGGCCGAGCATGAGCTGATCGCCGTGGTCGGGGCGCCGCTGCGCCACGGGGACGCCCTGTTCAACTGCGCCGTGGTGATGGGCGGGGGCGAGGTGCTGGCCGTGGTCCCCAAGACCTATCTGCCCAACTATCGCGAATATTATGAGAAGCGCTGGTTCGCCCCGGCGACGGCGCGGACCGAGGATGTGATCCGGCTGAACGGCGAGACGGTGGATTTCGCGCCGGGCCTGATCTTCGAGGCGACGAACCGGCCGGGCTTCGTCTTTGCGGTCGAGATCTGCGAGGACTATTGGGCGCCCCTGCCCCCCTCGACCCGGGCGGCCCTGGCGGGGGCGCGCATCCTGCTGAACCTGTCAGCCTCCAACATCGTCATCGGCAAGGCGGACGAGCGGGCCATGCTGAGCGCCAGCCATTCGGCCCGGACCCTGTCGGCCTATGTCTTCGCCGCCTCGGGCTGGGGCGAATCGACCACCGACCTGGCCTGGGACGGTCAGGCGACCATCCACGAGCTGGGGTCCAAACTGGCCGAGGGCGAACGGTTCGCCCTGGAGAACCATCTGACGATCGCCGACGTGGACGTGGACCGGATCGGTCTGGACCGGCTGAGAAACGGCACCTTCGCCGACTGCGCCCGCAACGAGGGGGAGGCCGCGACGGTCGTGCCCTTCATGGCGCGCGACGTTCCTCCCCCCTTGGGGGAGGGGGACCGCGAAGCGGTGGAGGG
>MDSZ01052233.1_pt1 | contig 11131 bp, 11 predicted proteins | sample 811201 | NCBI WGS metagenome assembly MDSZ01 (sample SAMN05326647, study PRJNA326480) | marine metagenome | isolation source: seawater | place: Indian Ocean: North | collected 2010 | reverse complement strand
CGAAACACTGTTCTGCAAAAGAGGTTTTAGCTTTTCGTGATATTGCTTGGAAAAAATATTTTACAAATGAAAATTTTTTAAAAAAAATTGAGAAAAAATTTGGGGCTCATAACGCTGAAAACATTAAAAAAATGACAAAAATTAGTTTAAAAAGGAAGTTATTAGAAAACTAAATAAAAGTTTATGAAAAAAATTTCAAAAGAGTATTTAATTAATTTTGAGAATAGCATTGCATCAATGTTTAATAAATCAAAAATTAGAGCACCAGTGCATTTGACAAGTGGAAATGAAAAACAATTAATTAAAATTTTTAAAAAAAAAAGAATTTCTAAGAATGACTGGATATTTTGTTCATGGAGATCACATTATCATTGTCTTTTAAAAGGAGTTCCACAAAATATTTTAAAAAAAGAAATTGTTAAGGGTAAATCTATTTCACTTTGTTTTATTAAAAACAAAATTTATTCATCTGCTATTGTTGGTGGAATACTACCAATTGCAGTTGGGACTGCCTTGTCAATAAAAAAGAGTAAAAAAAAATCAAGAGTGTTTTGCTTTGTGGGTGATATGACGGCAGAAACAGGGATGATGCATGAATGTTATAAATATGCAAAAAACTATAAACTTCCGATACATTTTATTATAGAAGATAATAGTATTTCAGTTTGCACTCCTACCAAAAAAATTTGGAAGATTAAAAATTCTACTTTTTATAAAAATAGTAAATACATAAGTTACTACAAATATAGAAGCCAGTATCCTCATGCAGGGGCAGGAGTAAGGGTCCAATTTTAGTATGAGATTAAAATATTTCTCCGAGCTAAAAAGAAGCATGGAATTTTTGGCTAAAAATAAAAAAACATATTTTTTAGGTCAAGCAACTGTTTATCCAGGAACAGCAATGTTTAATACTTTAAAAGATATAAATAATTCGAAAAAGATTGAACTTCCTGTTGCTGAAGAAATGCAAATGGGAATGACACTTGGATTTATGCTTGATGGAAAAACCCCTATAACCATTTATCCAAGATTTAATTTTTTATTATCCTCTATAAATCAATTAGTAAATCATCTAGATAAATATAAAGAGATGACTGGTAGTAATAATTCTAAAGCTATTATTAGAACAAGTATTGGATCAATAATTCCACTGCACCCCCAATGTCAGCATGTTGGTGATTTTTCAAAAGAAATTAAATCAATGTGTAAAAATATAAATGTTGTCAAGTTAGATGAGCCAAATAAAATATTTAAAGAATACAAAAAAGCACTTATTAGAAAAGATAATGTTTCAACTATCTTAATTGAGTATGGAGATTTTTATAACTCAAAATAAAAATTATTATGATTATATCAAAAACACCTTATAGAATCTCTTTTTTTGGTGGAGGAACAGATTATCCGAATTGGTATAAAAGATATGGAGGGGAGGTTTTGTCATCTACTATAAATAAATATATTTATATTTCGTCAAGATTTCTTCCATCATTTTTTGATCATAAGTATAGAATTGTATATTCGGACATTGAACTTACGAATAAAGTAAAAGAAATTAGACACTCTGTTATCAGAGAAATAATCAAAAAAACAAAAATTAAAAATGGTATTGAGCTTCATTACGATGGAGATTTGCCTGCAAGAAGTGGAATGGGTTCAAGTTCATCATTTGTTGTCGGATGTATGAATGTTTTTTTTTCGATGATGAATAAAAAACTTACAAAACAGGAACTAGCTTATAAAAGTGTTGAATTTGAGCAAAAAGTTTTAAAGGAAATAGTTGGATCTCAAGATCAGGTTGCAGCAGCTTACGGTGGATTTAATTCAATAAAATTTCATAAGGATGGAAGTTATAATGTAAAAAAACTTAACATTAAAAATAATATTAAAAAAAGACTTAACAAAAGATTGTTCTTAATTTTTACAGGAAACCAAAGAAGAGCACACGATGTTGCTAGTTCATATGTAAAAAATTTACCATTCAAAAAAAAAGAGATGTTCGAACTTCTTGGTTTTGTAGAAAAAGCAAAAAAATACCTTTTAGAAGGTAAACTTGATGACTTTGGAAATTTACTTAATGAAAGTTGGCAAAAAAAAAAGAACTTAGCAAAAAGATTTCAACAGAGTTTTTTGATGAAATTTATACTCTTGCTATAAAGAATGGTGCACTTGGTGGTAAAATTTTGGGAGCTGGTGGTGGTGGTTTTTTTTTATTTTATGTAAATGAAAATAAAATCCCCAATTTTTTAAAAAAATTTAATAATCATATTATTGTTCCATTTGAATTTGAAGACGAGGGATCCAAGATAATTTTTAATAATCAAAATGGTTGATTTAACAATTATTTTACCTACAAAAAATTCTGAAAAATATATAAGGTTTTTTTTAGATTCACTTAAAAATCAAGATTATCAAAATTTTGAACTTTTTGTTGCTGATAGCAATTCAAAAGACAATACTATAGAGATTATTAAAAGTTATAACTTCAAACTAAAAATTATATCTACTAAAGATAGAAATGCGGAGGAGGGAATAAATAATTGTCTCAGAAGAGTAGAAACTAAATATTTTGGAATACTAATGTCCGATGATGTTTTAAGTGAAAAAAATTATATTTCACAGTTGATTTATACCTTAAGTAACGGAGCGGACGTAGCGCTACCTAATTCAGGCAATATAATAAATAATAGATTTATTAAGAATGAACAAAATCACGACTTTACTAACCTTCTTTACCACAATGTTTCTCCAGATATCGGTTGGTTTGCAAGAAAATCGGTTATTAGTGAGGGATTATTTACAGAAGAATTTAAATTAGCTACTGCATATCATTTTCTCCTTAGGCTTCAGAAAAACAAATATATTTTAAGGAGAAATAAAAATATTTATTATTATTTTAGAGTTGGTGGGAATTCATTTGAAAATGCAATTTTAGCATATTACGAACAAACAAAAATATCAAAACAATTTGGTGCAAATATATTTTTAGTTTATACAATCTTTATAATAAACTTCTTTAAATATGTAATTAAGTATAAATTATTAAAATTTTATTTTAAGGTTTAAAATGAAAAAATTTACTCATCCTTTGATGGATAATAATATTACTCAGTCAGACGTTAATGCTGTTGTAGAATTTTTAAAAAATAATAAAAAGAAAATATTTACTCAATCAAGCAAAGTTAAAAGATTTGAGACTTTATGGTCAAACTGGCTAGGAGTAAAATACAGTGTTTTTGTAAACTCTGGTTCCTCATCAAATTTATTAACATTGCAAATATTAAAAATATTATTTGGATCTGGAGAAGTAATAGTACCTCCACTAACATGGATTTCAGATGTTGCTGCAGTTTTACAAAATAACTTCAAACCAGTTTTTGTAGATATTAATCCAGAAAATTTATGTATGGATGAGGGTGAAATTTTAAAAAAAATTAATAAAAAAACTGTTGCAGTTTTTTTAACTCATGCCCAGGGTTTTAATGGCTTAAGCGCAAATTTGTTAAAGGTTCTAAAGAAAAAAAAAATTGTTTTGTTAGAGGATGTATGTGAATCACATGGAGCTAAATTTAAAAATAAAAAACTAGGAACTTTTGGTTTGATTTCAAATTTTTCTTTCTATTATGCACATCACATGTCCACCATAGAGGGCGGTATGATTTGTACTAACAACAAAAAAATTTATGAAATTGCAAAAATGCTTAGATCGCATGGTATGTTAAGAGAAAGTGGAAATAAATTTTTTGAAAAAAAATTAATTAAAAAATTTAATTATTTATCACCAAAATTTATTTTCCTATATCCAGCTTATAATGTAAGGAATACTGAAATATCTGCAGTAATAGGCATAAATCAATTAAAGAGATTAGATAAAAATAATAAAATAAGATCAAAAAATTTTGAGATATTTTTAGATAATTTGGATGGTACCAAATACAAGAAAGATTTTTTAATCGAGGGAAATTCAAATTACGCATTTCCATTAATTTTGAAAAAAGCAAATTTAAAAAATAGAGACCGTTTAGAAAATATAATGAAAAAAAATAAAATTGAATTTAGAAGAGGTAATGCAGGGGGAGGAAATCAATTAAGACAGCCTTATTTAAAAAAATTTATTAAAAACGTAAATTTAAAAAATTTTAAAAATGTAGATCATGTTCATTTTTTTGGTTATTATATTGGGAATTATCCAACACTTAACTCAAAAAAAATAATTAAAATTTGTAAAATTTTAAATTCTATAAATTATGAATAGAACTTTTAATCATTGTTTAATTACTGGTATCACAGGCTCAGGTGGAAGCTATTTAGCTGAACATATAATTAAAAAGAAAAAAAACATTAAAATTTCAGGATTTTACAGATCTAAAGGGTACAAACATCTTTTAAAAAGTAAATATGGAAAAAAAATATCTTTAATTAAACTTGATCTTACAAACTATTCTCAAATAAAAAAAAAGATTGAAATATTAAAACCTGATTTAATATTTCACCTAGCTTCAAATGCTGATGTAAGGGGATCTTTTGATAAACCATTGGAACATGCTTATAATAATAATATAATCACTGTAAATTTATTAGAAGCGATTAGAAGGTCAGAAATAAATCCTGTAGTGATGATATGTAGTACTTCAGAGGTTTACGGAAGTGTTAGTAAGAAATATATGCCAATAACTGAAAAACAAAAAATTGCACCTATAAATCCATATGCTGTAACAAAAGTCTATCAGGATTTAATATCACAGGTTTATCAAAAATCTTTTGGTTTAAATATTATAATTACAAGAATGTTTTCATATACTAATGCTAGAAGAAGCAATCTTTTCCAAAGCGCTTTTGCAAGACAAATCGTTTTATGTGAACTAAATAAAAAAAAATATTTAAAGCATGGAAATTTGAAAAGTGTAAGAACTTTTGTAGATATTGAGGATGCAATGGAGGCATATTGGATAGCTGCTAAAAAAGGCAAAATAGGAGAAATTTATAACATAGGTGGTAATAAAACTGTTTCAGTGGAACAATTTTTAAAAGAGTTATTGAGGCAATCAAAAAAAAAAATAAAAGTCCGGCTTGATAGAAGTTTATTACGTCCACAGGATATCAATGTTCAAATACCTAGCTCTTATAAATTTAAGAAAGATACAGGTTGGAAACCCAAGGTTCTGTTCAAAGATTCAGTAAAAAAATTGTTAAATGAATGTAGGGAACTTTATAGCAAATGAAAAAAATTTTAATTACTGGTGCTGCAGGTTATTTAGGTTCAATGATTTGTACCAAGTTAGTAAATGAAGGATTTAAAGTTACTGCAGTTGATATTCTAAAATATGATAAAAATTCTTTAGCACATTTGTTTTTTTATAAAAACTTTCAATTTTTGAATTTAGATATTACGAAAAAAAAGAACTTGAAAAGAATTATTAAAAATCAGGATTTTATAATCCCTCTTGCTGGGATAGTTGGAGCCCCATTATGTGAAAAAAGAAAAAAAGAAGCTGTTAAAGTTAACGTAAATTCAATTAAGTTACTTATCAGATTTGTTAAAAATAAACAAAAAATAATATATCCAACAACAAATTCAGGATATGGTATTGGACAAAAATCAAAATACTGTGATGAAAATACTCCGTTAAGACCAATATCCCTGTATGGAAGAACTAAAGTTGAGGCTGAAACAATAGTTTCAAAACATTCGAATTATGTATCTTTTAGATTAGCTACAGTCTTTGGTTATTCTTATAGAATGAGGACTGATTTAATAGTAAATAATTTTGTTGAAACTGCAATTAAAAAACAGAAGCTTGAAATATTTGAACCTAATTTTAGAAGAAATTTTATTCATATTAAAGATGTCGCTGAAGCCTTTTTATTTGCAATAAATAATTTCAATAAGTTAAAAAATAATGTCTACAATTTAGGGCTTTCATCAGCAAATATCTCAAAATTAAGTCTAGCAAAAAAAATTAAGAAAATAGTTCCTAATACGAAAGTTATAGTTAATAAGAGAGGTAGTGATCCTGACAAAAGAGATTATTTTGTAAGCAATAAAAAGATAGAAAAAAAAGGCTTTAAAGCAAAAATTTCATTAGATGATGGAATTAGGGAACTTTATGGTTTACTTAAAAATTGTGAGATAAAATTTATAAATAATTATTAAATATTTATTAAAATATTTTTCACTTGAGCGTAAAAATCTTTTTTTGCAAATTCAAAATATAGATTACTTTTTTTAGCAGCAATTTTATCTTTTTTATTATCACCAATCATAAATGAATTTTTCTTATCAATGATCCATTTCTTCATCAAATTTTGTATCATTAAATTATTTGGCTTTCTTAACTTACTGGATTTGTTATATTTTTTAATTCTAGCTCCTTTTAAGAAAGGACAATATTGCAGATCATTTAAGTAACATCCTTTTTTAAAAAAATATTCTTTTATAGATTTGTAAAAATTTAAAAAATGTGTTTCTGTATAATATCCTCTTGCGATGCCCGATTGATTTGTAACAATAAAAATATTAAAGCCTTTCCTATTAAGTAATTTTAGTCCTTTTATAACATTATTTCTCAATCTAAAATTACTCATTTTTGATACATACCCATAATCATAGTTAATAACACCATCTCTATCCAAAAAAGCAGCCGGTAAAAAAAACTGTTTATCAAAATTTTTTTGACCAATTCTATAATTTTTATATGTCCCTATATCAATAAAATTTGAATTAATTTCTTTTCCTTTTATCTGTTTTTTTTTAATTAAGTTATAAATAATATTATTTTCTAAAGAAATTTTTCTTTTAGGAATTTTAATTATTTTATTTTTAAAATAATAAATTCCCGCGTTCATTAAGTTACCTTTAAAATTAATATAAGAATTTTTTTTCAAGTTAAGATTAGACAAAATTTTATTTGATTTATAACTTTTGTTTTTTGTAAGAAAAACATAATTATATTTATATATTCTTGAATACTTAAAAAATTCACTTAAATCACATTTAATGAACGAATCTGAGTTCATTACGATTAAATCGTGTTTTGTTTTCCTCCGAAGTTGACTTAATGCACCTCCAGTACCTAAAATTTTTTCCTCTACGATACATTCGATTTTAATACCATTACTGAGTTTATTATTATAATTTTTAAAAATTTTATTCCCTTTATATCCCGCGAGAATAAATATTTTTTGGAATGGGAATTTTGAATAATAATCAATTAAATAAGATATAAAATGTTTTTGAGCAAATTTAAGCAAGGGTTTTGGATTATTCTTAGTATAACTTGAGATTCTAGAGCCTCTTCCTCCAGCTAATAAGACCAAATCAATTTTATTTAATTTATTTTTAATCACAAATAGAACTTTAATATATAAATATTATATAGAAATTTATATTTATTTGTTTTAATTTGCGCCACTTAATAAAAGAAATAAATTAATGAAAAATATTACTTTTTATAAACACAATTTGAATTCAAATTATTCAAAATATATTAGTAAAGTCTTAAATAGTAATTTTCTTACATCAGGAAATGTTTGCAAAAAAACCGAAAAAGAAATTTCAAATTTTTTTGATATAAATTACTGTTTATTGACTAATAGTTGGACCAATGGTGCATTAGCAACATTAATGGCACTAGGTATAAAAAAAGGTGATGAAGTTATTATTCCAGCTATGACTTTTGTTGCAACTGCAAATGTTATTGAGCTTCTTGGTGCCAAACCACGTTTTGTGGATGTAGATCCAGGAACCTTACTTCTTGACATTGAAAAGACTGTTAAAGCAATTAATAGGAAAACCAAAGCTATTATGCCTGTCCACTTATATGGTAATATGGTTGATATTAAAAAATTACATCAAAAAATTAAATTACTAAAAAAGCGAATATATATAATTGAGGATTCTGCTCATTGTTTCGAAGGCAAGTATAATAATCATTTATCTGGAAAGTGGTCAGATTGTGCAATTTTCTCATTTTATGCAACAAAAAATATAACGTGTGGAGAAGGAGGTGCAGTAATTACAAATAATAAAGAATTATACAACAAAATTTCTGAAATAAGAGTTCATGGAATGACCAAGTCAGCAATTGATAGGTTTGCGAGAAAAAAATATACTTTATGGAACATGAATAGACTAGGCATCAAGGCAAATATGCCAGATATTTTAGCATCGTTACTTTCTAATCAAATAAAAGATGTTTACAAAAATCTTAAACTCAGAGAGAAAGCCTATAATTATTACAATAAATTACTTACTGGATCAGGCATAATAACTCCAGATATTAATAAAAAATGTAAATCCGCATATCATCTATATGTAATACATGTTAAACCTAAAATTAGAAATAAAGTATTAAGTTATTTAAATAATTTTAATATTGGAGCAACAATAAATTACTTATCTGTGACTAGCCTTAACTATTATAAAAAAAAATATAAATTAAAAAATATTAATTATCCTGAAAGTGTTAAATGGGGAAACGGTACAATAAGTCTACCATTTTATCCTACTATTAAAAAAAAAGATCAAGAATATGTTATTAAAAAATTAATTGAGGCTAAAAAAAAATATGAATAAAAGAGTTTTAATAACTGGTGCGGGAGGTTATATAGGCACACTTTTAGTCCCACTATTATTGAAAAATAAATTTAAAGTAGTAGCATTAGATAGATTCTATTTTGGAAAAAACTACTTTAACAAAATTAAAAATAAAAATTTTAAAATTGTACAAAAAGACATAAGGGATGTTACCAAAAAAGATTTTGAAAATATTGACTATGTTATTGACTTGGCAGCTTTATCAAATGATCCATCTTGTGAATTAGATATTAATTTGACGAAAGAGATTAATTATTTAGGTAGAATAAATTGTGCTAAAATTGCTAAAAAATCTGGGGTAAAAAAATATATTTTCTCCTCAACTTGCTCAGTATATGGCGATACAAAATCAGAAGTTTTATCAGAAAAATCTAAAACAGATCCTATAAGTGAATATGCTAAAGCTAGTTTGAAAGTTGAACAAGAATTATTGTCCGATTTATGTGATAAAAAATTTATTGTTTCTATAGTGAGAAACGGAACTCTTTTTGGTTTATCACCAAGAATGAGATACGATCTAGTTGTAAATTTAATGACATTAAGCATCTTCGAGGAAAAAAGAATCTATGTAACAGGTGGCGGTGAACAATTTAGACCATTAATACACGTTCAAGACGTATGTTTATTTTTTTTAAGAATGTTAGAGAAAAATTTTAATGGAGAAATATTTAATCTAGCGATTCAGAATATAAAAATTATTGATTTAGCTTATCAGATTAAAAATCATTTTAAGAACCTAGATATAGATATTATTCAAACAAGAGATGATCAAGATAAAAGAAATTATAATGTTGATATAAAAAAAATGTTAAAAGTTTCAAAATTTAAACCTAGATTTACTATTGAAAAGGGTATCAAAGAAATATTTGACAATCTTATGATTGGAAAATCAAAAAGAACAGAGAAAACATCTACCCTAGGATGGTATAAGTATTTAATTGACTCAAAAAAAACACTTGATGAAGTCCTTATTAATGGAAAACTTTTTTAAAAATTAAATTTTTTAATTTGAAATGTTGAATTCAGTTAAAAAAAAAACAAAATATAAAGTAACTTTTTTATTAGACAAAAGTAATTTGTGGATTGAAAAAGAGTTAAAAAATTTTAATTTCCAACTCAATAAAAAATATATTTTTAAGATATCAAAAAATCCAAATAAAATTTCAAATCAAGATATTGTATTTCCGTTATCTTATACAAGAATACTCTCTGATAAATTTTTGAAAAAAAATAATCTGGTATTAATTGCACATCCTAGTAAGCTTCCAATGGACAAGGGTTTTGCTCCAGTTCAAAATCAAATTCTAAGAAATAAGAAAAAAATTTTTATTTCTTTAATTAAAGCAGTGAATAAAGTTGATAGTGGCCCAATTTATATGCAGAGCTATTTTAAATTAGATGGAACTGAATTAAACAATGAAATTAGATATATTCAAGGAAAAAAAATTTTAAATTTAATTAAAAATTTTCTTAAAAAATATCCAAAAGTTCAATACAAAAAACAGGTCGGAAGAGGAAGCTTCAATAAAAGAAGATATCCATCAAATAGTAGATTAGATGTTAACAAAACTATTAAGCAACAATTTAATCTGTTAAGAATAAATGATAATGATTTTTTCCCCTCATTTTTCTTTCTGAGAGGAAAAAAGTATATTCTTAAAATATTTAAAGATGATTAAGTAAATATATTTTCAAAAAGGATTAAATTATTTCTTTTATATAGTTAACAATTTTATTCTCATTACAAATTCCATCTAAATTATTGAAATTTTTTTCACAAAAAAATCTTTTATTAATCGATCCTTGTATTTGACAAAATAATTTACCATGTCCTTGTGGATATTTCTCATGCATTATTTCTATAACGTGAGAATTTTTATTCATAAAAAGACCTGCATTAGTAAATGCTGTTCCATGATAACCTACAAGAATTTTAGTATTTAATGATAGATATATTTGATGTTCAAAACTTAAATCTTCAAAATAAACTCTTTCAAAACCAAATTTACTTAATTTTTCAAGTAACTTATCCTCATTTAGTAAGTGTCTTTTTTTTGCTTTTTTCCTTGATGCAAGAACATATTTAGGAGAGGAAAATTTTTTTTTATTAAATTTGAAATATTTGACACATTCATTTCTGATAAGTTTAATACTCTTAGCAAATATTTCATTTTTAAATCTGTTTTCAATATGAGTTAAATAATAAACGTCTTTAAAAATAATATTTTTATCACTTCTATAGAAATTTATATTTAAATTTTTGAAAATATATTTAAAAATCTTTGATTTTAAAATTTTCTTGAGATTATTGTCTAATAAAATTCTTTTTGTTTTTAGGTTATTGTTTTTGATATATATCAATCTTATAATAAATTCATGAAGCTGATGAGCATAGGCATCTGAGTATGGGCCAAATATTATTATTTCATTTTTTTTAAGTTGAATTATTTTAAATCTAAATATTTTATTTAAAAAAATTATAAATTTATTAAATAATGATATTGATAAAGAAATATTTTTAAATTTTACAATATTTTT
>MDSZ01044839.1_pt1 | contig 11131 bp, 8 predicted proteins | sample 811201 | NCBI WGS metagenome assembly MDSZ01 (sample SAMN05326647, study PRJNA326480) | marine metagenome | isolation source: seawater | place: Indian Ocean: North | collected 2010 | reverse complement strand
GATGAAGAAGAAGAAGAAGAAAGACCCGAGGCGGACAGAAGACAGGAAACGCGTCGTTATTTTGGGCGATTCACTCGCTACTGGCGTGGGATGTACGACGAACACGCCGGCGCTGGCGAGAATCGTCGCCGAACGATTGGCGGATCTTTTATCGGTGGAAATAGAGTGGATTGCAGTTGGGAAGAAAGGCGCGGCGTTGAGCGATATCTCTTCGTGCGTGATTCCCGAACTCAGAGAGAAAGTGAAGACGAGTAGTAGCAGTAGTAGCATAAGCAATAGGAGAAGGAGTAGAAATAATAGTACTAGTAATAACAATAATAACAACAACAACAACAACAGGAGTAAAGAGGAAAACGACGACGATGAGGAGGACGTAAAGAACGTGTTGCTAGAACAAGCGTCGCCGAGGCAGGCGGATGCGGGGATAATCTTGTGCGGGATTAATGACGTGAAAACGTGCTTCCTTCAAGGAAAAATCTTCTTCCGAGAAAATTTCGAGAACGAATTGGAGAATGTGATTAAAGAAATCAAAGCTGTCGTCGGAAGCGACGCGCTCGTCGTGTTGCCGGGGAATCCATTGCACATCGCGCCTTTGTTTCCGAATCCACTTCGCGAGGTTATTTTGAAACTCAACGACTGTTGGGACGGTCAAAAAGAAAAAGTGGCTAAGAAATTAGGGAAAGGTAAAGCGTTGTTCATAAATTCTCCAACGCTCCAAGCGCTGAGAGATGCCGTCCGAATGAACGACACCGGTGGCGGCATTCGAGAAGGCGAGTTTACCGCGAGAGACGGAGTGCATCCAAACGACATGGGCTATAAGGCCTGGGCACACATAATCGCCGAAGAAGTTGCCAAGGTATTAAAGGATAACAACGAGGTATGAACTACATATGTGGTGATGATTATTATACGTATTTTTTTGCTACACTGTATATGCGAGTAATTTTTTAGTAGTAGTTTAGTTGGTCAAAGGTGGGACAACTCCTTCGTCCGAATCGAAAATTTCCGGAATGAATTTTTTCCCAAGCATTTCGATGATGAGCACATTTTCCGGATTAGAGTTCGATACTCGCAAAGTCTTCCCGAGAGCGAGATACCTGTCGCACAAGGAATTCATAGCTGCTAAGCCGGAGTAGTCGCACACTCTGCAATTATCGATGTTTAGAACGACATCGTTCGGATCGGCACGAAGGGCAAACTCGTTTTTGAACGCGCGATCCGTTCCAAAGAATAATTCTCCAGAGCATCGATACACCACTCTCTCCGTTCCATCGCTCGACGGTTCAATCGAACGGATGACGTTTAGAGCCTTGAACGAACTATCCCACGCGTATAAAAGAGCCGCAAATATCACCCCGGTGCCCGTTGCTATGGCCAAGTTCGTGCGCTCCGTCAAGATCGTTACCAACAATATTAAGAACGTATCTTTCAAACGCACGCGATCCGTCGTATCCGCGAAACATTTACGGCGGCGGCGACCGGCGTAATCCACTCTGTGCGCCCCTTTGTCTTCTCCTTCTCTTCTCCCTGGAACACAAAGAGATCGAACGTTTCCAGTCATGAGGGATAAGCAACTCCAATCAAAGGTGTAAATGACTACCATGAATAAGACACCCGTGAGTGCCGCGACTGGAACTAATTCTATCACCTTTGAAGCTGCAACTACGAAAATTAAAAACATGGTCGCCGCAAAGGCGGTCGATAATCTTCCAATGCCTCCAGATTTTACGTTGATTGTGCTTTGTCCAATCATCGCGTCCCCGCCCATGGCTTTAAACATGCCACTCATGAGGTTTGCGACGCCTTGTGCGACGCATTCTTGCGTGCATCTACCGGTCGCATCCGAAGTATCCTCCAAAATTTCATCCACGAGCTGTAAAGTTAAAACAGATTCAATCAACCCGACCGCTGCCAAGGAAAATATCAAAGGCGCGATAATTCCAAACGACTCCAGAGTTAAATCCACATCCGGAGTGTGATACGTTGGGAACGCTCCTTTCACCGGAGATAAGTCTACTACGGTTGGAGTATCTGCTCCAATGACTTGGCGATTGATTGTGTGCTCAAAGATTAGGCACGAAACAATGCTGACGAGGGACGACGGCACCATCTTCGTAATTTTCGGTAAAAAATGAACGATGAGCATAGATCCAAACACGTAGAGCAGCATAATCCACGTCGACGCTTCAGAGGCACTCCTCCACATTTTTTGTTCCTCGTAACCGGTGTGAATGACGAAATCTTTGTTCGACTTGAACTCACTCAAAGAAATCGTCGTTGAATTATCCGCGTCTGCTTCGCTCAGAATCTGGTCGACGTAAGTGTTCAACTGATCGGTCGATAAATCTGGAAGTTCTTCGGCGAACACGCGCGCGATATCTGTCGATGAAATTTCCCCAGCTCGTGTCGAATCGAACACTTCGAATCCTTTTTTCCAGTCCACTTCCTGAAAAGACTCCAGTTGCGCTTTGAATATTATAATCGCCAAACCGTTTACGAAACCAGTCATGACCGTGTTTGGAATGAGACGTACCAAGCGACCGGCTTGAATGAGACCGAGAACAATTTGCAAAATGCCGCACAGAATCATAACCATGAACAGATATTCCACGCGCTTATCGTACGCTTGATCTCTCAACGATTTGCACGAGTTTGTAATCTCCGTACATCCAGAAATTTCCCCCAAAGAGACGAGTTTATCCACCGGCAATAAGCCGTTCGGTTCCATGATTTGGACGGCGACAACCGCCATCGCGCCTGCCGCCCCAGATACCATTCCTGGGCGGCCTCCAATGAGAGCGGTGATTATTCCTAAAAAGAATGTTGCGTATAAACCGACTAGGGGATCCACCTTGGCCACGAAAGAAAACGCTACTGATTCTGGCACCTGCGCTATGGCAACCGTCAAACCCGAAAGAATTTCGTTTTTCAATCGCAACTTGTTCTTTTTGTAAAAGTTGAAAGAATCCTTCGCGTACGTGAGGCCACACAACGGCGTGTCCGAAAACCCATGATTCGCGTGAAAGCGCTGCATGAAGTTCATCGTCGTCGTCGTCTTCTCTGGTTGGTGTTCTTCTCCTTGTTGTTCCCGAGTTCCTCTCTCGTTGTTACTGTTGCTGTTTTTCTCATCATCAGTGGCGGCCATCTTTTTCTATCTTTTTTTTTCTCTCTCTATTTATTAAAACGTACGTACGTGGTAGTACCAACTGGTACTATTATTATTATTGCGTATTATTAAACAGACGACGACGACGACGACGACGACGACGACGACGAGATTTCCGCGTGTTCACGTGGATATTCCGTTTTTTGAGAGACGTCGGTGGTGCTCCGGCGATTGACGATGGAAAAGTGAAATGTTGTTTTGAACACGTCTCTTTTTTACAGGTATGGAATAGTTCGTTTCATTTTAGTTTGTGGCCACAAAAAAAGGAAACAAAAAGATGTACGAGTACAAAATAAGTACCAACAAAGTCACAGTACTCAAAATTTCGGGGCGTTAAAAAATCAAATCTCCCACAACGCACGCTCGCTAATCTCTCACTCACTCTCACACTCTCTCTCACACTCTTTCTCTCTCTCTCTCTCTTCTATTACCGTAATGTTATCTTACTTCTTAGCTCTCGCGACGCGTCCGGCTTTGTGAATGGCCGAAACTCTCGCTAAAGCCTTCTTTCGCAAATCGGGGCGGGTCGCGCACGCCGCGTCAACCGCTTTGGCTTGATTTCTAAAGATGCCTTTGTTGTTCGCACCATTCAACGTCGAAGACGGTGTCTTCGTTCCGGCCAATTCTTGGATATCTATCGTGTTGTTGTTGGCGATACCTGGTTTGGTTGGTTGTTAAAGTCGTGTGAGTCCAAGTAGTGAAAAAAAAAAAATTGAGAGAAAGAAGGAGCCCTCTCAAAAAAACTAGGGCTTTTTTTAAAAAAAAATCATCATCTTGTTCTCGCGAAGCGTTTGCGCGCCTCCTCGCGAACGAATTAAACCGCTCGAGTCCGCCGCATCGTAACCTCGCGGGTTTTATCGAGCGCCTTGTTTTTGAACGAAACGCGTTCTTCCTCGTTTCGTGTCGTTTTTACTCCATTCTTTCGAAATGGAACAACAACAACAAAAAAAAAAAGAAGCAGGCAACAAAAATCATCCTCTTGTTTTCCTCCTCTTTTTGTCCTCTTTTTTCGACTTTTGTTGACATTTTGCATCCCGCAAATCAAAGAGAGAGAGAGAGAGAGAGAGAGAAAAGAGAAGAGAGAAGAGAGAAGAGAGAAGAGAGAAAAGGGGGGCGAGTTCTTTTCTCTTTCCCTCCTTCTCTCTTTCTCTGGACGAAGAACGAAGGGAAGGAACCCGCCGATGGCGCCAAAAGAAAGAACGAAAGATCCCCGCAAAAAAAAATTTGCGTCGCACCTGAGCTGCTAAATCCGTGTTTCGACGTGACGTTCCCTCTCTCCGCGGAAAAGCGCGTTCGGTTCACGGACGCGCGAACGTACGCGTTGTTCTTCTTCACGCACTGCCACACGAGCTCCGAGGAGCACTCCACGTGTGATTTCACCATTATATATATATTTATATATATATATATATTTATTTAGTATGCGCGCTTTCTTTTATCGCGTTTTTTTTCTTTTCTTTTTTTCGTTTGCGTTTTTTCCGTCAGGTCAGTCGTCCTTTTTTTTTGTTATAGGTCTTTTTTTTCAGCGAGAGAGCTCCAAAAAAAAAAAAGGAAAGAAAGAAAGAAAGAAATTAGTATATACTTTATTATTATATCACATCACAGATATGTCTGAATTCACGCCTCCGGCGTATACCGGCGACCCAAACTCGGCGCGATGCGAGCAAGAGTGCTTCACGCTGGGATTCATTAGCTTAAACGCGGCAGTTTTATTGAAATGTCTGGGAGGGTCGCGATTACTTTTAGACGCCAGACCTAGAATGAATGGAGACTTAGCCTTGGCTATGTCGGAAGAGGCGGACAATAAGAAGCGAAGACAGAAAGGGTTACCGGAAATCAACCGAAGAGAAAAGTTAGGGGCGACCCAGTTTATGTGGCAACAGAGATGGCAGGAATATTATCGCGCGAGAAATGGAATCTAAAAAACGAAGACGGCGACAACGAGAGGTTTGCAGAAATTGATAAAATTGATATGTAAAATTGATAAGTATACGTAGTACGTACACAAATACATACGTAAATAAAAAATTCTTCTTTTTATTCGCGAATCCACCCGTTGTTCGTCATTTCCCAGTCCACGACGCCGTTACCATCCGCAAACCATAAGTTGATTTCTCTCTCGGCGGATTCGACCGAGTCGGAACCGTGGATAATATTTCTGCCAACTTCTACGGCGAAGTCTCCCCGGATTGACCCGGGCAAAGACTCTAAAGGATTCGTTTCTCCGATCATCTTTCTCGCAGCGGCTACAGTACCAGTCGGACCTTGCCAAATCATGCATACGACCGGTCCAGATATGATGTAATCAACGAGATCTTTGAAAAACGGTTTGGAGGATAAATCGCGATAATGCTCCTCCGCAATCGCTCGCGTGCACTGAAACGTCTTCAGACCCTTCATCTGCATGCCTTTATTCTCGAAGCGTTCGATGATCGCTCCAACTTTGCCTCTTTGCACACCATCTGGCCTGTGTATTCCGAAGGATATGCCGGTATATTGTTACAATTCGTCGGTCAGTCTTCTTTCGATTTCGTCGTCTTTCTCTCTCACAAACACAAACAAACAAACCTCTTTCTTTGGATAATAATACGAAATAATACGAGCATCCTTCCCCGCGCGCAGGGAGGAGGAGAACGACGACGACGACGACCACGACCACGACCACGACCACGATGACGAAAACGAAAAAGAGGACGTTGAAGAAACGTAAGGAGCGAAAGACGCGCGGACGCACTTGACCATGATGTACGTGCGTTCGTCTGGGAATCGTCCGGCAACAATTTCAGTTGCGTTACACGTCCGATGACGGCGACGACGATGATGAAATTGAACACAGTTCTTCTTCCACTGGTGGTGGTGGTGGTATCGTTGCGAGGAAGAGAAAGAGAAAGAGGCGACGTGGTCTCGTCGGCAGGGCGCGGTGGCGGTGGCGGTGGCGTGAGACATCATCGTCGCGAGCATCGTCTTCGTCTTTTTTTTTAACTCGTCGTGTTGTTGTTGTAAAAATGTGTGTTTCGTATACGAAAAAAAAAATACAAAAAAAAAGAGCACGCCGCCATCGTTTTCGTCGCCAGAAAGAGAAAGAAAGAAAGAAAGAAAGAAAGAGAGTGCGAGTGTGCGCGCGCGCGCGAAAGAGAGAGAGGGAGAGAGAGAGGGAGAGAGAGCGCGAAAGAAAGAAAGAGTAAGGCGGCATGAAGGACAAATCATCGACGAATAAAGATGTTGCGGCTGCCGAGCCCAACGTGATGAAGAAAGGAGGGAAAAACGCAACGACTTCGACCACGCCGACGGGAACGCTTCGAGGGTACTGGAAAGCCGAAGAAGAGACGGCTTTGAGGGCCGCGGTACAAAAGCACGGCATTGGCGCGTGGGAAAAGATGCGAACAGATCCCGATTTCAAAGCGCTGAGGTACGTTTTCGTCGGCGGCGGCGACGTCCCAGCGTTGGCGGCGCTTTTGTCCAATTCACCATTTTTATCATTTTTACCAAACAATTTCTTCGATTTTTTTTTTTGTGTGTGTGATTTTTTTCACATTCTCTCTCTCTCTCTTTCACACACACACACACAAAAACAGGGGAAGAACTGGAGTGCAACTGAAAGATAAATGGAGAAATCTGATCAAGTTCCAACACTTGCGACGCGGAGAAATTGAATCGGCGCCGTACAAAGCGACGGTTCGCGCGAAGCAAAATGCAGCGGCGGCGGCGGCGAAAGGAATTTCCGGCAAAACGAAGGCAACAAAAAGTGGTGGAGCGAGCGGGAAAACAGCCGGCGCGGGAAAGAAACGAAATGCGACGGCAGATCAAGGTGGTAACGCCGCGAAAAATAAAGGGAAGACGAACGCCGCAGGCGGCAGAGGCTTCAAAAAAGGAACGAATAACAACGACAACAACAACTTGATGGATGCATTTCAGAAAGGTCCGAAAGGAAAGAGGAGTAAAATTGCAAGAGGGGGGAGATTTGGTGGTAGCGCAGATGGAACTGATAGCATCGATAATAATGTGAGCCTCGATCATTTGACAAACGGAGGCGAAGGTATCGGTCGATCTATTTCGCCGGCGTTGCCACCAAAGAAACAAGCTTTCAAGCAACAGAAGAAGAAAATGAAGCTTTTAGCAGAAGCACGACAGAAAGCGGGAACTCCAGATGCAAAAGCGAGAGCGTTACACGCTCCATCGAACGCTCCGCCAAGAAAGAGGGTTGCCGCGGCGTGGGCTGCCGGTATATCCGATGTCAACCAAATAGGGAGCAGAGGACTTTTGAACTCGAACATCAATAGTCTAGATGAAGACGAACAAGATATTTTAGGCGCACATTTAGGACACGTGACGTTTGATCTCGATGGAGATGATAATGCTCACCACTTAGCCACCACTTCTGGAAGGGGTCAGAACAAGAAGGGCGCGCCCTCTTCAGCCAGTATGGCCCAATTTACAGAGGAAATGGAAAGGGAAATCGAGCAGACGAAGGAGCGTCGGGCGCAGATGGTCAGAGATGTCGAGTATTCCGAAACAGAATTAGCTCGTTTAAAGTCACTCGTCGAAGAAGCAGAAAAAGTGTATTCGCAAGCTCGCCAGAAAGCGCAGGAGACGCTTCAGCAAGCTCAAAAAGAAATAGCGGAAAAGCGTAGAAAACAATCTATGGAGTCTTTGGAAGAGCAGAAAAAAGTAGCGGCACCCAAACGTGAATCAGATCAAGAGAATAAAGATACCAAAAAGAATGACGTCAACAAGAACAACGATGATGATGACGACGAAAATAATATCAATAAATCAAAGGGAGCTGCGACTAGAAAATCACTTGAGGCATCAAAGCAACCGTCTGCAACGATCAAAGATGAAAAAGTAGATGATGATGATGATGATGAACCATCGAATGAGGATGTGAGCCCTAAGTCTGTTCCAAATTTGAATGACGTCGAAGACATCGAAGTGGACGATGCCGAATGGGATAAGTACTTGGCGTTTGGAGGAGATAATGCTAATGACGACGAGGACGAAGACATGTCCGAGATGCAACGTGCTGCGCAGATTGCTTCGGATGAAAAGAAAAGAAAAAAATATGCTACCGACTCTGAGATGAATAAATCACCGAAATCTCCCAGACTTAGAAGCCAGGCAGGTAATAACTCACACAGAGATGCTGCTACGAAAGAGACGACGCCAGCGACAACTATTACGACGGCACTAGAACAAAATCGACGACAACAGCAACAACAATATCAATTTATTCCATCAAATCCTAACGAACATTACGATACGGACGATTGGGACGATGATCTCAGTAGTGACGATGAAGATGACGAAGAACTTGACGAGGAGCAACTTGTTTCAAAGGCAGCTTGGGAAAAGGCACAAACTGCGTTAGCGAGAGCGGGATTGCCGCCAATGCAGGAAATTGAAAATGTATTATTGCAAGAACTGAAGAGACTCGAACAAGCGAATACAAAATTAGTGCACGCTCGACTTGCTTTGGAAGCCTGTGATTCTGAACTTTCCGAGCTCTTTGCTAGGGCTGAGGCTAGGAAAGCTGGGGTTTATAACGAAGATGACGATTTGCGTGAGCAGACGACAAACACGGGATCTTTACCGAGCGATCTTCAGAACATCCATACAGACGACGAGGAAGACGACGATTTGCAAGTTGTTGACAACAAGAGAAAGAACACGCACGACGGAGATAACGACGAGGAAGACGACGAGGACGATGATGATGATGACAACGACAACGACAACGACGACGACGACGACGACGACGACGACGACGATGGGAAAGGAGAAGAACAAGAAGAGGAAATGAAAAAATCGACTCGATCTGGTGGTGCGAAAAAAACCGTGGAAAGAGACAACACGAGAAAAAAATTAAGATCGAGAGAACCTCAAGATGGAAACGAGAAGAAGAACGAACGAAGCTCTCCTGTTGGGAAAAAAGGTGGGAAGAGATGGGACGATGGCAACGCTCAAAAAGGTGAAGAAAATGAAGAGGAGAAAACTGTCGGAAAGCAAAAAGTGACCGCTGGCGCAAACAAGAATAAGTTAGCGAATAGCAGAAACAAGCAACAAGTAGATCAAAAAGACTCCAAGAAAAAGAGTGGCGGTAGCGGCCAAAAAAGTGGCAGTGGTGGTGGATCTGGACGAGGTGGATCTGGCTTTCGCTCTGTTTCTGAAGATCGACGTTTCGGAATCTACGACGCTCGACGTTATCGTTCGGTTGAAGAAAATGATAGAGATGCGCAAATGAACGGAGGAAAGATCAATTTTGCACTCGGTGGCTCCAACACCGCTTCTGCCGCTAACACACAAAACAGCACCGGCGTTAGCAATAATTATGAATCTGGTGAAAAGAATCGAAGATTCGCCAAAGGGAAGGGAAAAAGTGGAGGTCAGCAACGAGGCAGAGCCGTGAGTATTGGGCGAGGAGGAGGTGGAAGTGCCAACGCTAAGGCGAGTTCTTACAAAGAGAGTGCGATGGCGTTCGCAGCAACGCATTGGCCACAAGAATTAAAAAGACGAAGAGACAACAGCGCTAGAAAGAAGCGCGTCAAGCTGGGGAAATCTTTGTGGGAGTAATATTATTAGGACATATCAACTATAGAGAGAAAAGCGAAAGAAAGCAGAATTTAAATTCATCCAAACTGTACATTTTTTATTTGTATAAAAAGATACTTTACTTTCTCTGGAGCTCAGCCTTTGTTTTTGAATCACGGGATGTGCCGCTGTTTTTTACGCTGGATCCTCTTTTTTAGGAGGAACTGCAATTTTCCGCGGCGCTGGAATGTCGCGAAGCGACGATCCTTTATCTCTTCCACCAGGAAGATTTTTTCTATTTCCCGTTGGTCTACCAATGTCACGTTCAGCCATCTTAGTTCTGTTCTGTCGCACATTATTATTATTATTATTAACGGCGTGGTGAGCGTTGTGTCTATCTCTACCACTCTCATCAACATCGTCGTCGTCGTCGTCGTCGTCGTCGTCGTCGTCGTCGTCGTTTTTGTTGTTATTATTATTATTGTGGTGGTGGTGGTGGTGGTGTTTGTCGTCTTCGTCAACTTCGACATTGCTATTCATTGGGAACCTTTTGCTGTTCTTTTTGTGACCATTGTTGAGCTTCAAGTTTTCGAGCCTGTTTTTATTCGCAGCGCTTACTGCAGAAATGTTGTCTTTACTCCTAGCGTTCTTGAAAGACGCGCTTCCTCCCTTGAACATTGCTTTCTTCTTCTTCTCTCTGTACGAAGCTAGCATTTCCTCTTTCGTGAAAGAATCCTCTTTTTCTCCGATAACGTGAAGATATAAACACTCGGGGTTTCCACACGGTAGATTGCGTAAAAACGCGTTGCAATATTTCGTCGTGCCATGACACGCTCTGAGAGGTCTCCCAGTACCGTCTGGATTAGCAGGGACACCATCAATGCATTGAATGCACGTCTGTGCGTCCACTTCACTTTCAAACGTTACGTAAGCGCACCCCGCTAAATTCCCAACATTACTGACATTATTTCCGCTACCATTAGCCGGTGCCGTCGGACAGGACACTTGCAACTTGACGATACTACCGTATTTCCCGAAATATTCCGCTTTTCTCAATATTTCTTCCTTACACATAGCAGTCGGAATGCCGACCACATAGACTAAGTTTCGCTGAATGACGCGCACGTTAACGAGGTGCTTACGACTACTGTCAATCGGTGCGTTTGGATCATACGACGACGGATATCCCCCGCCGCCGAAATTACCCTCAAAATCACCACCTCTTCCTCGACTTCTGCCTCGTCCTCCCCCGCCGAAAAGAACCCCTCCTCGTCTACCGCCTCTACCCCGTCCCCTGCCTCTCCCACCCTCCCCACCGAATGCGATGTTTTTATCGCCCTCGCTGGCACCATCGTAATTTTCTGCATATCTGTTGTTGGGATGGTTTTGATATCGGTGTGGTCGACCACCGTGTTGTTGTTGTTGTTGTTGTTGTTG